>Ga0310822_100059_pt1 | contig 221505 bp, 220 predicted proteins | sample P4_ome_2_FD_201313 | JGI IMG/M metagenome (GOLD analysis project Ga0310822, IMG submission 201313) | Sorghum-adapted microbial communities from Joint BioEnergy Institute, Emeryville, California, United States - P4_Day56_Rep2 | ecosystem: Engineered > Bioreactor > SSF (Solid state fermentation)...
CGTCCACGGCCAGCCCGAGGCTGCCCTCGCCGTAGGGAGGAGCGACCACCTCACCGTCCGCTCCGAGCACGAACGGACCGCCGCGCAGCTCCGCGACCGGCGAGCCGATCGTGTTGCGCGCGATCACGCCCCAGTGCGGGTTCTCAAGGCCCCGCTTGACCGGCTTGGGCCGGGCGTTCGGCGCCAGGTCGGAGACCTTGATCGAGCCGTCCTTGATCTGCTTGCCGGTGAGGCTGGCCCGGCCGGGCGGCGCTGGTCGTTCCGTCGTCTTGGCGACCGGCAGGCAGGCACATGTTCGCCGACGAGACGCTCGCCGCGATCACGGCGCGAACCGGATCGCGGGGCGTGCGTGCCCGGGGAAGGCTTCTAGCAGAAGAGACGGGCAGATTCAGCGACTCAGGCTGACACAACGCATCCGCGGCCGTGTTGATAGGGATACGCGGGTGGCTCGGGCTACTGCACAAGGCCGGCCCGCGTCGCAGCACGAGCCCTCCGTTCCCGCCTTGCGGCCGCGTCGCAGAAAAGCAGGAAGCGCTCCCCGAAAGAGCGCGATACTGACCGGGCAGACGAGGTGTCCAGAACGTGGGCTGGGTGGCCGGTGACAATGCTAGCTTTCCCCTCAGGCTCAGGGAAGCGATGCATGGGGGGCTCATGAAGCTTTTCTTGAGAGCAGCAGCCGTCGTCGCCTGCACGATCGCCTGGCTCGGCCTCACATCCCAGGCCGAGGCCCACACCGTCTATGTGCCGACGAACGGCAGCCTGCTGCCCATCGAGGGCGCGGAGCCCCAGGACCCGATCGGGGGGCCCTGGAGCGCACCAAGGGCAGCGGCGATCACGCCCGACGGCGAGAAGCTGTACGTCGTGGCTTGGGTCACGGGCACCATCTACGCGATCGACACCCGCTCGTACGCGATCCTCGCGCAGATCCCCGGCCCGGCCGGCGCGTCCGATATAGCGATCAGCCCCCGCGGCGACCTCGCATACGTCGTGAGCTCGGACAATGGGGTCTGGGCGATCGACACGAGCGAAGACAGGCTACTGGAGGAGCCGGTCGAGGCCGGCGACCAGCCGTTCGGCGTGGCCTTCGCCCCGGACGGCGAGCGCGCCTACGTCACGAACGCCAATGGCATCTCCGTGATCGACACCGACACGCACAAGGAGGACAAGCGGATCGCCGACGGCGGTATGGCCGGTCTCCGGGGGATGGCCATCACCCCGGACGGAAGGACGCTCTACGTGGCCAACGGGGGCAGGAACAATGTCTTGGCCATCGACACGGACACGGGCGACGTTATTGCCACGATCGCGGTGGGCTCCGACCCCAGGTTTATCGCCCTCACGCCCGACGGCAAGCGCGCCTACGTCACGAACTGGTCGAGCAACACCGTCTCCGTGCTCGACGCCACGACGAACACCGTGAAGGCGACGATCCCGGTGGGCATCAGCCCCAGCGGGGTCGCGACCACGCCCGACGGCATGCGCGCCTACGTCGCCAACTGGTATAGCGCCAGCGTCTCCGTGATCGACACGGCCACGAACGCCGTGGAGAAGACGATCTCCCTGGGGATTACGGCGACGGTGTGGGTTGTGGCGGCCGTTCCCAACCAGCCGCCCACCGCCGAGCTCCGCGCCGGCGCCCTCGAGGTCTTCGCAGGAACGCCGGTCACGTTCGACGCCTCGGCCTCAAGCGGCGACGCGGGCATCGCAAGCTACACCTTCGACTTCGGCGACGGCTCGCAGGTTGCGACCGGGCAGCCTGTGCGCAAGCACGCCTACGCCGAGCCCGGTACCTACCAGGCGACCGTGACCGTCGACGACGGCGTGGGCTGCGAGCCGATCCCTGAGTTCTTCGAGCTCGGCCTCGCCTCGCCGTTCACCGGCCAGACCGCGCACTGCAACGGCCCCTCACGCGTGACGTCGGAGCCGCTTGAGATCCAGGTGGTCCAAGCGCCGGCGCTGCGCCTGCGGGTGGACGTGAAGCGCCCGCAGCGCTCCCTGCGCCGCGTGCAGGTCACGGCCCGGTGCGAGGGGTCCGACTGCCGCGTGCGGGCCGGGGGGCATCTGCGCGTCAAGCTCCCCGGGCGCAAGGCGCAGCGCTTCGCGCTCGCCCCGGACGCGCGGGAGCTCAAGGCGGGCGCGAAGGCCCGGCTTGAACCGCGGATCCCCTCCCAGGCCCGGCGTGCGGCCCGCAGGGCCCTCAAGGCGGGCGGCACGGTGCGCGCCAAGCTGCGCGTGCGCGCGAGCGGGCCGGCCGGCCAGGAGCGCGTGCGCCTGCGCGTCGTGCGGATCGTGCGCGGGGCCCGGCGCTGAAATTGGGCACGGGAGACTTACGGCGGGTCCGCCGGAGCAACGGTGCGCTTCGCCTCAAGGACGTCCTCAGGGTGTTATGTCGACCCGAAAGCCGCTCCGCCCGGAAAACGCGGTCGCTGCTTTCAGGCCGACCTACAGTGGCGGCGATGGGACGCGGAGGCGGAAGCCAGACCGCAAGCTGCGAGCGTCCCGGCGCGGGGGAGCGGGGTTGATCCTTCGGTCACGCGGCCGGTGATCGCAGTCTTCGGATCGAGGTCGGGGATTCCAGGCCTTACGCGGGATCCAAGGGCTACGCCCGGCTGGCCTCGGAGCGGCCCCGAGCTGGCGCAGGGGCTTTGGAGGCCGTCATCGAGCACGTGGGGCCCGACGATGATGAGCGGGCGGCAGCCCGAGCAATCAGGCGCTCAAGCCTCTTGAGCCGGGCGAGGAACCGCGGCCTGGCCGCCCAACCGAGAGCACACGAGAGGGGCGGGTCCAGGGCCCGCCCCTCCAGGTGGATCGCCGCCGTGCGGCCCTCGCTCAGGCGGAAGGCGCCCGGCGCTCCACGACCCCGAACGACTCGAAGTCGTAGATCGTGTCGTTGATCCGCAGGCCGTCGACCGCGCCGACGAAGGCGGTGTCGCGGCCCTTGCCAACGGCGACGGTCAGGATGACCGGAGGCTCGCCGCCGTCATCGAGCGCGTCGACGAGCTCGGCGAACGAGCAGCCGTCGTTGCAGCCCGTCGCGGAGCCTGCGGCACCGGTCAGGAACCACTCGCCGCTGGTCGCCGCGTCAATGTAGGGGCTCCAGGTGTTGACGTGCTCGGGGGAGACGTTGTCCGGGGCCCAGGTCGCGGTCGCGTAGTCGGTCGCGACGCCCTCGAGGTTCGGGTCGATCTCGATGTAGAAGAGAAGACGGGCGGGATCAGCGGGCCGAGTTGACATAACGCGAATTATCAGGCGCAGCGGCAAACGGCTTTCAAGGCCCCTAGGACTCGGCTTGGCTTCTAGAAAAAACCGCCTACGGGTGCCAGCAATGCACGTCCCTGGTCATACGAGCCGACTCAACCTCCGCGAACGTGGGCGGATCGAACCCGTGGCCTCCACGCAGCTTGCTATCGACTCCGACATGAACCGGCGAGGCTTGTACGCATGCCGCATAGCGGACCTCCACGGCGAGCCAAGCCATTACCAAGATCGCAAGCGCGGCCAGCCCTAGTGCGAGCCACTTCATTTCTTCCCCCTTTGTCGTCACTGAACGAAATGAGAAATTAGCGGGGCTTTCTCGGCCTGGAAGACAGAGGGGGTGGGATTCGAATCCACGGACCGGGGGTTGCCTGGTCAACGGCTTGCAAGGCCGGGTTTCGCTGTGTTCTTCGCAAGCGCTCGCGCTCGCTTCCAGCAGCCGGTCCGTTTTGAACGTTTCCCATACGCGGCGGGCGACCACGTCCTTGCAACGGACCGGCGTCGACACCGCACTCCGTTCCCAGTGCGAAGGGCGAGGCATGGGCCGCGGTGTCGGCTCGCAGACCCCCTACATTCGGCGCATGGGACGAGCAGCTGACAATCAGACCGACAAGCTGATAGAGGAGCTCGAGGCGTCGCGCGGCCTTGACCCCGAGCTCGACAGCGAGCTCGACGAGCTTCTAGAAGGAGCTTCGCACGAAGCCGGTGTCGGAGTGCATTGCCGAGGTGCTCGAGCTGTATGGGCGCCTCGAGGAGATCAACCCTAAGCTGGCTGTCGATCTCCTGGAGCGGAAGGTCGGCAAGACGATCGGCCACCCCCTCGAGCTGCCGATGTCGTGGCGCTTTGCACTGGAAGGCCTACGGCGCGCCACCGACCGCGATCGGGAGGTTCTGGACGCCAACCCCAACTCGTTCGCGTCGGTCAGCCTGCGCAGCGCCTTGACGATGATGCGCAACGAGCTCAAGGCGATCCTTGACGAGCGCGGCTAGGAGAAAGGCGGGCCGGTCGCTCGCCCTGGCGCAAGAGGAAAACGGTCTGCTCGATTCGCTGAGCAGACATACAGCAGCTGCCCAGCATTGCCCAGCTCCGCGCCCGCCGGCCCGGCAAGGGGACGCAAACCTTCGAGCTCGTCTCGGCCGCAGGAAAGCTCAAGGCCGATCGCCCCGCCCGGCTTCAGCTCGCGATCCCCGCGGCCGCGCGCAGGGCGGCGCGCAAGGCCCTGGCGGCGGGCGGCAAGGTGCAGGTGAAGGTGCGCCTGCGCGCCAGTGCGCCCGTCGGGCAGGAGCGGGTGCGGGTGCGACGGACCAGGATCACGCTCGGCTAGCCGGCTCGAACGACGATCAGCGCGAAGCGCGCCGGGCCGGCATCGCCTCGTGAGGCTGCCCGCTGAGTTCCAGCGCGACATGCAAGCGGGCGATGTCGTGAGACGAGCTGCACAAACGCCGGCCGCACCAGCGCCGAGCAGGCCCCTCCCCAGTCGGAGGAGAAGAGGGAAGACACCCTGATCTTGCCGAACGGTGCCAGCGCTCCAGCTGCCGTCCGACGCGAGCGCTTCGCCGCTGAACCGGCGTGCCATTCGCAGCTTCAGGCGGCGCGGCCTGAGCCTGTAGGCGAAGTCCATGAGGCCGATCTACTGCGGCCCTTCGCTTTCGGATCCTTTGCAGTCGCGCAGGTCGGCGGGGGCGAGATAGAAGCGAATGCCTGCGGCCGGGACGCGCTCGCTCGGCGCCTCGACACACCGCGGCAGGGCCTTGGGCGCAAGCCGATGCTGCTGTTGCTGTCTCATTCGCTGCAGCGAAAGCGCGCGCTTGAGAAAAGCGGGCCGGACGTGAGCCGCCCACCTATGTTCGCGACGTGGTCCGAGGTGGACAAGAGGCAGCTGCACACGCCGGCGATGAGGCCGCCGAAGTGAGCAGGAGCCGCCAGCGCCTGGGCCAGCTGCTTGAAGAGACCTTCGACCGCTACAGGATCGGCCCCCGCGGCAGGCTGCAGCACAGCCGCCGGCTCGGGAACCTGCTCGTGCGGCTCTATGACGAGGACCCAGAGCGGGCGATTCGCAAGCATGTCGTCCCGTTCGTCGAGCGCGAGCGCGAGCTTTTGCAGCGCATCTACGACTCGCACTCCCAGGTGCCGCTGGCCCTCTGCCTGGACGAGTACGAGGGCCTGGCCCTGCTCGAGCGGCTGAGCACTGACCCGGAGCGGGTCTACGCCGAGTGGCATCTCGATCCCGAGGAGCTGGAGAATCTGGCCAACCTCGCCGGAGTGAGCGTGAGAAGGCCCTGGGGCCTCTCCCCGTCCGTGTTCCAGGCGTAGGGCGCGGCGGTATCGCGTGCCAGACGCCCTATCGTCGGGCCATCAAGGTATCGGGCGTTTCAATCCTCACCCGAGCCGAAGCTCGGGTGCAGAATGAGGGGCCTGCGCCCGCGGGGACCAGGCTCCTTCTTTTCACGCCGGCGCCCTAGGGAACCAGAGCCTTGAAGTAGAGGTGGTTCTCAATCAGCTCGTCCACCTGCTTGAGGGCGGCCTTCGCTTCCGGGCCGTCGGCGCCGCGCACCTGCTCCTCTCGCCCGCGGCGCAGGAGATCGTCGACGCTGACCGACAAGGTCTCGGCGATCCCGGCGAGCTCGGCTGCGCTCAGCCCGCGCTCGCGATTCAGCAGCCTGCGCACGGACTCCTCGCTCACCCCGAGCGCACCCGCCAGCTGGGACTCCCCCACCCCACGCTCGCGGGCCAGGCGCTTGATCTCGCTGCAGATCTCCTCGGGGGTGCGGTAGCTCATCACAGGCCTGCGCCCAAGCTAACCCGTGCGCCGCCCCGGAGGTCCGGATCTCGCGAGCGCTGAAGGGCGCGCCTCGCCGTGTCCGCCGGTCCGGGCCTAGACGTCCTCGGGATCCCCGGACGTGCCGGATGCGCAATCCACGCTCCTGCGCCCGTAGCGCCCTACCTTCAGGCCATGGGCCGCGGAGCGAACAGCCGGATGACTGGGCCGGGTCTCGTCCAGCGCCACAAGCCGGTCTCGCAGTCCTTCGCCGAGGTGCAGGACCTCTTCGAGCGTCTCAAGGCCGTCCACCCCGAGCGGGCCGAGAAGCTTCTCGACGAGAAGGTCGGCGGAAACTCCCCGCTTGAACTCATGCACTTCGGAAAGACCTGGCGTGAGGCCCTGGAAGCCATCGCCAAGGCCGACGAGCAGACCCGCTCGCGCCTGGACTCCAACCCGGGCTCGCTGCCCTCGTTCCTGCTCTCCGGCTTGGCCGAGGGCATGCGCCGCGACCTGGAGATCCTCCTGGGCGACCGCCGCCAGCGCGGCCCAGTCGCCCCTGTTGCGGAGATCCAGCTGAACGCCTAAGCTCCACCGCACAGTGCCCGCCGGAAGGTCAAGCAAAGCGCTTTCGCTGGCGTTGGCCGTCGTGTGCGCCGCCGGTTTTGCCGTGTCCGGAGCGCACGGCGCCATCGACGCCCGCCTGTCGGGCAAGTACCTGGTCGTCGGCAAGATCGTCTCCGCCAACGACGGCTCCCGCGGCGAAGTCCGCACTCGTATCTGGCGCTTTCGCCCGCTCTGCTCGCACGGCCCCTGCCGGCAGGCGGTTCTCATCCGCCAGGGGCCGCATGGAAGCACCTTCCGCTCGATCGTAAAGCGCCGGCGACCCGGCGTCTGGCGGGGAGTGGAGCGCAAGCGCATCGGCTGCCCCGACTATGGCCGAGCTACCCAGAAGGCCCAGGTCAAACTGCGGATCACCCGCCGCCTGATAGATGGGCGAGCCGCAGCCTTCCGCGGGAAGATCGAGTTCACCCAGGCCTGCCCATCGGGACGCCTTCACTCGAAGGCCAAGATCCGCGGCCGGGCGCGCTGGGAGCCGGCTGTTGGCTCTGGTCCGGGCGGCGGGTTAGCCTCCGAGCGAAACCGATCAATGCCAGATGAACGGGGGGATCGCTGAATGATGAGGATCCTGGCCACCGTCGCCGCCGGCACCCTGCTCTTTGCCGTGGCTGCCTGCGGGACCGACGAGGAGGCCGAGCGTGAGCGAGCGGAGGCCGAAAAGCAGGTCGCCGAGCTAACCGAGGAGCTGGAGGACTTGCGCCAGCGCCTCGATGAGGGCAAGACCTGCGAGAAGCAGCTCTCCGGCTTCAACCGCGCTCTGGGCGATCTGGACGCTGAGCTCAACGTCGGCCTCAACTTCCACGACTACTCGGAGTCCGTGCGCGACGCCGCCGTGGCCTACGAGCGTATCGACGTTGACGATCTGGCTGATGACTGTGCCCTGGAGGTCGGGCTGCCGCTGGAGAAGGCCCTGCGGAAGTACGTGGACGCCGAAGAAGTCTGGGAGGAGTGCTTTGAGAGGCTCTCCTGCGATCTCGACTCGATTGATCCCAAGCTCCAGCGCTTGTGGGCCGCTGCCGGCGATCTGATCGATCAGGCCGACGACGGCATCAGCCAGCTGGTGAGCGACATCGAGGATCAGATCACAGAGAGCGAGCAGGAACTCGAGCAGGCCGAGAGCACCCTGGCCAAGTACGAGGAGTAGGCAGCCTTCCGGCTCCCCGCACCGGGCCGGCTAGGCATGGGGGCGTTCACCGGCACGTCTGGGAGATGGTGCCGGCATGGCAGCAGGCGCTGTTCGAGCTTGGGCTTCGCCTCACCCCTCGGGCGCCGGGTGAGCTGCACAGCCTTCGCAGGTGGGCGGCGGATCGGAGAAGATGAGAGAGGCCGTGGGCGAGGCGGAGAAGGTCGCCTTGCGTGAATCTGAGGACGAGGCGCTCTCCTGGTGCGTCGAGCAGCTGATCCAGCGAGACCCGGAAATGATCTGGCGCGCCCTCCAGGCGCCCGAGCGGGAGCTGCGCACGCGTCCGGGGGAGAGCCTGCCGCGGCTCAGCCGGGCGATGATCAGCCGGATGCTCAACGACGCTAGCGTCTCCGTGATCGACACGCGGAGCAACACGGTAGTGGCGACGATCCCGGACCTCATCACGCCCGAGCAGATCGCCGTCGCTCCGGACGGGAGAACCGTGTATGTGGTCGAGGTACTCGGGCATTCCGTCGCAGCGTCGACGCGGACACGAACATCGTCGTAAGACGCTACGGACTCGATGCCGCCAGTCAGGCGATAGCGGTCTCCCCCGATGGACGCGTCCTCTACGCCGCGATCCACTCAGAAAGGTCCGTGCGCGCGATCGACACCGTGACCGGGGACGCCGTGACGATCCCAGTGGAGCCGGACGCACAGATGTTCGCCGTCTTCTCGCTCGCCATCACGCCCGACGGCAGCTTCCTCTACGTCCCCAATCAGCATGGCGACACGATCTCGGTGATCGACACGCAGAGCCAAAAGGTCGTAGCCACGCTCCCGACTGAGCGACCCGTTTCCGTCGCGTTCGCCCCCGACGGCAAGACCGCGTACGCCACCGCGCATGTGCCGACGGGCTACGTGAACGTGATCGACACCGCAGCCAAGGCCGTCGTGAAGACGGTCCCGGTCGAACCGCTTCCGCTCTCTATCGCGGTGTCCCCGGACGGTGGGACCGCCTACACCTGGCACTCTCGCCCCGGCACGATCACCCCGATCGACACGGCGACCAGCGAAGCGGGCGATCCCGTACGCGTGAGAGAGCCGGTCTCCAGCTGGCACTCCTTCCTCGCGATCACCCCCAACCAACCGCCCATCGCCAAGCTCGCCGCCAGCCGCCGCACCGTGTTCGCCGGCGAGCCCGCGCACTTCAACGCCACCGGCTCAAGCGACGACCTGGGCATCGAGCGCTTCGAGTTCGACTTCGGCGACGGCGAACGGGCCTCCCGGCGAGGCGGCAAGGCAAGCCACGTCTACTCCGAGCCGGGCACCTACAGGGCCACCGTGACCGTGGACGACGGCGAGGGCTGTAGGCCCCTGCCCCAGTTCTTCGACCTCGGCCTCGCCTCGCCCTTCACCGGCCAGACAGCCCACTGCAACGGGCCCTCGCGCGCAACCTCGAAGCCGGCGGTCATCCGGGTGCGCAAGGCGCGCAGGCTGCGCCTGCGCATGCAGCTGGAGCGCCCGCAGCGCTCGCTCGGGCGCGTCGAGGTGCTGGCCGTTTGCAAGGGAGTCCCCTGCCGGGCGCAGGCCCGCGGGAGCCTGCGCGTGGGCCGCCGGGGCGCAAAGCCCCGGGCCTTCTGCTCGACCGGGAGGGCGGGCTTTTGGCGAGCATCAGCGAGGACGTGACCGAGGTGAAGCGAGAGCAGATCCGTGCGGCCCTCCTCGCCGGGGCGGGCGGCCTCGGCGCTCCCCAGGCATCGACCGAGGCGGCGCTCACGGGCCTGAGCGAGCTCGTCGTCCCAGCCCTGGCGGACTGGGCGTGCGTCCACGTGCGTGAGGGCGGGGACCTGCGCCTCGTCGCGGTCTCCCACCAGGACCCCAAGCGAAGGGCCCGCGTACGGGACCTGCTGACGCGCTGGTCCCCGCGCCTCGACGCTCCCGGCGGCATCGGAGAGGCCATCCGCAGCGGGGAGCCCCAGCTGCACCCCTACCTGACCGACGACCTGCTGCGCGAGTACGCCTGGGATGCGGGCCACCTGCGCTCGCTGGAGGAGCTTCTGCTGCGCTCCGCGCTCTGCGTGCCGATCGCGTTGCCGGACGGGGGCGGCGCCGCGCTGAGCCTGGTGATGGCTGATTCCTGGCGGCGGTTCGACCGCCGCCAGCTCGAGCTCGCGCGCGAACTCGCCGCCCGCACCGAGAAGACGCTCGCCGGCGCGCACGAGGGCGCCGGAGGCTAGGCACGCGGCCGACGTGGCGGCATCTCAGCGCCGCCGCAACAGGCGCCCGAGCGGCGAGGCCAAGAGCGCGTCGCGCAGGCGGCCGTGGGGCGGCGGCCCGAGCTCCGCGGCCGCCTCGGAGTCGAGCTTGAGGTAGACGGCGCGCTCGTAGGTCCGCTCCACCTCGGGGGCGTCGACGAACCGCAGCCTGCCGTCGCGGCAGCGGAAGACGATCCCGTCGAGGATGCGCTCGCGGTAGTTGTCGAGCACGCGCACGACCTCGCCCACTGTCTCCCCGTCGGCGGCGATCACCGGGGTGCCGCGCTCGATCGCCGTGTAGTGCGCCGCGTGTCCGTGGTCGCTCACCGCGCACAGGATACGAGCGCCCACCGGCCCAGACCCTCCCGCCCCTAGGGGGCCTGCAGACGAGCCGCGACGTCGGGCTCGGTGCAGAAGGACTCGATCTCGCGCGAGAGGCGGCCGCCCGACCAGGCGAGCGGCGAGGCACCCTCGGGCTCGACCACGAGCCGCGCACCGGGGATCCGCTCCGCCCACTCGCGGGCGACGGCGAGCGGGTGCTCGGGGTCGGACTCGTCGCGGCTTCCCACCACCAGGCAGGGCACCGCAAGCCGCTCCAGCTGCTCGAGTCCCTCGAAGGGCAGCGAGCGCGGCACCTCGCGCAGGGCACGCGCGATCGCCTCGGGATGGCGGTGCAGCCCGAGCCGCTGGCGCGCGAGCCGCACGAGCACCTCACGCCACCGCGGATCGAGCCCCTGGTCGTAGGCGGCGATGAACCCCTCCACTCCCCCCTGCTCCAAGCCGGAGGCGAGCCGATCCCAGCGCGCTAGCGCCTCTTCGGACGGGAGCTCCCCAAGCGAGGTAGGGCCGGCGACGACGAGCGCCGCCACGCGTTCGGGGCGCTCGAGCGCCCAGCGGGTGACGGTGTGCGCTCCCATCGAGTGCCCAACGAGGATCACCCGGCGCTCGGGCGAGAACCGCTCCGCGACCGCCCCCAGGTCGGCGGCGAGCTCCGCGTACGCGTAGCCCGCGTCCGGCGGCGCGGGGTCGGACTCGCCGTGTCCGCGCGCGTCGTAGCTCACTAGGCGGTAGCCTCGGCGCAGGAGGTGACGCGAACCGTGCAGCACGTAGCGGCGCGTTGCCGTGAGGCCGTGCGCGGTGAGGACCACGGGCCCCTCCCCCACGCTCTCGCCGCGGAGGACCCCGGCCGGGCCGGCCAGCTCGAACGGCTCGGGCTCGGGGGCGGCTTTCACGAACCGCGGTCTTCGATCGTCACCCGCTTGATCACCACCGGCGCCAGCGGCTCCTCGGTCTGGCCGGTGTGATCGCCGAACTGCTCGATCGTCCGCACGACGTCGAATCCCTCGCTCACCTTGCCGACGATCGCGTAGTCGGGGGGCAGGCCGGCGTCGGCCGCGGTGACGACGAAGAACTGGCTGCCCGAGGTGCCGGGAGGCTCGGCCTCGGTCTTCGCCATGGCGACGACTCCGCGGCGGTACTGGGCGTCGGCCGGCGGCTTCTCGGTCACGCTGTAACCGGGGCCGCCCATCCCGTTGCCCTGCGGGTCCCCGCCCTGGATCACGAAGCCGGGGACGATCCGGTGGAACCAGGTCCCGTCGAAGACCCCCTCTCGCGCGAGGTGCTCGAAGGAGGCCACGGTCTTCGGGCTGCGCTTGGTGTCGAGAGCGATCGCGAAGGTGCCGCAGGTGGTCTCCACCACCGCCACCAGGCGGGCGGCGCTCGGCCGCTTGGGCGGGCGGGCCACGTCCACCTCCTTCGCCTGCGGGCGGCTCGCCTCCTCGCAGGCGGCCTCCTCGCCGGCGACGGTGGTCGTCTCGCCACTCTCGTCACCCCCGCCGCAGGCGACGAGCAGGGCGGCCGCAACAAGCAGGCTGGCGAGTACGGGGCTGCGCATCGCCGGAAGGTTATTCGCGCCGCTGCGATCATGGGTGCATGGCCGCACAGGAGCCCGACCAGAGCGGCCGCGCGGCAGCCCGCCGCCGCTTTGCGCGCTTGATGCACCGGCTCGTCGTCCGGGCCCCGTGGGCCTGGCCGCTGGTGCGCGGCGGCATGCGGCGCCAGTTCGACCGCTACGCGGCCGACTGGGACAGCCGCGTCGACGCCGGCTCGCCGGAGCACCTCGCGCCTCTGGCGGCGGCGCTGCTTCACGTCCACCCCGCCCCCGAACGCGCGCTCGACGTCGGTACCGGCACCGGCGAGGCGGCGCTGCTCGTGGCGCGCGAGTTCCCGGCCGCACGAGTGCGCGGGGTCGACATCTCCGCGGAGATGATCGCCCAAGCCCGGGCCAAGGTGGGCCTCGACCCCGAGGGACGGATCGCTTTCAAGGTTGCGGACTCGGCGGCGCTGCCCTGGCCCGACGGCTCGTTCGACCTGCTGACGATGCTGAACGCGCCCCCGTTCTTCGCTGAGGTCGCCCGCGTGCTGCGGCCGGGTGGCTTCGCGGTCGTCGCCGCGAGCTGGGGTCCGCGCACCCCCTTTCACACGCCGGATGAGCTGCTGCGCCGCGGTTTTGAGCGTCACGGGGTACGTGAGCTCGCCAGCGGAGAGGCGGCAGAGGGCACCTACTGGATCGGGCGCGCCGCCGCATAGGCGCTGGTGGCGGGCGTAGAGTGCCAGCGCGCATGGGCGAGCACCGCCACCTGCTCTTGGTCAACCCTGCCGCGGGAGCCGGGCGCGCCGGCCGGCTGCTGCAGGACACGCGCGCGGCGCTCGAGCGAGCGGGCATCGAGCACCGCCTCGTGACCACGCGTGGGATCGAGCACGGGGTCGAGGAGGCGCGCGCCGCGGCCGCCGCGGGCGAGCGCGTGCTCGTGATGAGCGGCGACGGGCTGATCGGGCACGTCGGCGGCGCGCTCGCAGAGGGCGATGGGGTCATGGGGATCCTCCCGGGAGGCCGTGGCAACGATCTGGCGCGCGTGCTGGGGATCCCGTCCGATCCGGTCGTCGCCGCCCTCGAGCTCGCCGCCTACGAGGTCGTGCGGATCGACGTCGGCGAGGCCAACGGACGCCGCTTCCTCTGTATCGCGAGCTGCGGCTTCGACTCGGTCGCGAACGAGATCGCGAACCGCACGCGCGCCCTGCGCGGCCGCCTCGTCTACGCCTACGCAGCGCTGCGAGCGCTGGTCGGCTGGCGCCCGGCCAGGTTCACGCTCACCCTGGATGGCCAACGGGTGGAGCTGCGCGGCTACTCGGTGGCGGCGGCGAACAGCCGCGCCTACGGCGGCGGCATGCTGATCGCACCCGAAGCCGACCTCACCGACGGGATGGTCGACGTGATCGCGGTCGGCGAGGGCGGCAAGCTCGCGTTCCTGCGCGGCCTACCGCAGGTCTTCCGCGGCGCCCACCTGCAACGCGAGGAGGTGCGCTCCTGGCGAGTGCGGGAGCTGCGGATCGAGGCCGACCGCCCCTTCACCGTCTTCGCCGACGGCGACCCCCTCACCGAGCTGCCCGCGACAGTGCGCGTGATCCCCCGGGCTCTGAACGTCCTTGTGCCTCCCGGGGTCGTCGGCTCGCCGGCGCTCAGGTCGGCCTCCGTGCAATCGTCCGGTACATGAGCGCGGACGGCGGTCTCGGCATGCGGCTGCGCGCCGGCATCGCCCTCGGGCGGCTGGCCGGCTGGGCGAGCCGGCGCAGCGGGCGCGGCGGCGGCACCACGCTGCCCGGGCGCATCCTCCTGCGCCTCGACCCCGACGCGATCGGGGCCCTGGGGCGCCGCCTCGATCGCGGCAGCACCGTGATCAGCGCCACCAACGGCAAGACGACGACGGCGGCGATGCTCGCGACGATGCTGCGCGCCGAGGGTCGCGCGCTCGTCCACAACCGCGCCGGGTCGAACATGGCCTGGGGCGTCGCCACCGCCCTGCTCGAGCAGCGCGGATCGGAAGGCCTCTTCGAAGTCGACGAGGCCTGGCTGCCCCGGATCGCGCGCGAGCTCGAGCCGCGGCTGATCGTGCTCGGCAACCTCTTCCGCGACCAGCTCGATCGCTACGGGGAGCTGGAGAACCTGGCGGAGGGCTGGGCGGAGCTGGTGGCCGAGCGCAGCGGCCGCAGCGCGTTCGTACTCAACGCCGACGACCCGCTGGTCGCCGACCTGGGACGGGACGAGCAGCTGCGGCGACGGCCGGGCGTGAGCTGGTTCGGGATCGCGGATGAGTCCGCCGCGTTGCCGGAGCTCCAGCACGCCCACGACGCCAAGCACTGCCGCCGCTGCGGCGCCGCCTACTCCTACGCACGCGCCTTCGTCGGACACCTCGGCCACTACTCGTGCCCCGGCTGCGGCGCCGACCGCCCCGCGCCGGACGTGAGCGCGGAGCGGATCGAGCTCGAGGGCATGCGCGGCTCGCGCTTTGTGGTGCGCACGCGCGAAGGCGAGGCCGAGGTCCGCCTCCCCCTCCCCGGCCTCTACAACGTCTACAACGCCCTCGCCGCCCTCGCCGCGGCGCTCGAGCTGGGCGTGCCCCTGTCCCGTGCCGTCGCCGCCTTGGAGCGCGTGGAGGCCGCGTTCGGGCGCGTGGAGACGATCCAGGTCGGCGAGCGCTCCCTCTCGATCCTGCTGATCAAGAACCCGGCGGGCGCGAACGAGGTGCTGCGCACCCTGCGGCTCGAGGCGGAGGGCGCCGGGAGCGGCCGGGGGCGCGACGAGGAGGGCCTCGATCTCTGGATCGCGCTCAACGACCGCATCGCCGACGGACGCGACGTCTCGTGGATCTGGGACGCCGACTTCGAGCTGCTAGCCGGGTTGGTGCGCCGCGTCGTCTGCGCCGGAACGCGCGCGCCCGAGCTCGCCCTGCGTCTCAAGTACGCCGGGGTCGAGCCGAGCCGGATCGTCGTGCGCGAGGGGATCGGCGACTCGCTCGACGACGCTATCGCCGGTGCGCGCGAGCGGCTCTTCGCCCTACCCACCTACACTGCGCTGCTCGAGCTGCGCACGCTGCTCGCGCAGCGCGGCCTGGCCCCGGAGTACTGGGCGTGAACCCCGAGACGACATCCGCGCCCGCGACCCCGCGCGACGCCTGCGCCTGGCACGAGCTCGAGTGCGGGCCCTACGCCGCGGACCTGGCGCTTTGGCGCGAGCTGGCCGAACGCATCGGGGGCCCGGTCCTGGAGTTGGGCTGCGGGTCCGGACGGGTGGCGCTCGATCTCGCCCGCACCGGCGTGCCCGTGCTGGGTGTCGACCTGAACCCCGCGCTCATCGAGCGCTTGAACGAGCAAGCGCGCGAGCGGGATCTGCCGGCACGCGGCGAGGTCGCCGACATCCGCGGCCCGCTTCCCGGCAGCCAGTTCGCGCTCGTCCTGGCGCCGATGCAGGTACTGCAGCTGCTGGCCGGTTCCGAGGAGCGGATAGGCGCCCTGCGCGCGGCCGCCGAGCGCCTCGGACCCGCGGGCCTCTGCGCGGCGGCGATCGTCGACGGGGTCCCCGCCGGCGCGAGCGCGCGGGCCGGCGGCGAGGCAGAGCCCGACCGGGGCGAGTGGGATGGATGGCGATACGAGAGCAGGCCGCTGGGCGCCGAGGTCAGGGAAGGGCGCCTGGTGGTCTCGCGCCTGCGGCGGCGCACCTCGCCCGACGGCGAGGTCGCCGAGGAGCTCCATCGAGACTCGCTCGCCGTCCTGACGGCGGCGGAGCTCGAGGCCGAGGGTGAGCGCGCCGGCCTGCGCCCGGTGGAGCGGGCGCTGATCCCCAACGACGAGGACTACGTCGGCTCGACGATCGTGATCTGGGAGGCGCCGTGACCGAGTTGCGGCTACTGGCCCTCTACCCGGAGCACATGAACATCTACGCCGACCGCGGCAACCTGCTGTTCCTGCGCCGCCGCTGCGAGTGGCGCGGGATCCCGGTGACGATCCGCGGCGTCGGCCTCGGCGAGCCGATCGATCCGGACGCGTGCGATCTGCTCTACATGGGCGGAGGACAGGACCGCGACCAGCGGCTGGTGGCGGAGGACCTGCAAGGCGAAAAGCGCGAGGCGATCGCTGCGGCGCTCGCCGACGGCGCCGCGATGCTCGCGGTCTGCGGCGGCTACCAGCTTCTGGGCGGCGAGTACCGGCTCGGCGAGGAGACCCTGCCGGGGCTCGGACTGGTCGACCTGCGCACCGAGCGCGAGCCCGGGCCACGGCTGATCGGGAACATCGCGATCGAGGTCGACCTTGGCGACGGCCCACGCGTCCTCGCGGGCTTCGAGAACCACGGCGGGCGCACCTACCTCGGCCCCAGCGAGCGGCCCTTGGGCCGCGTCCTTCACGGGCACGGCAACAACGGGCGCGACGGCACCGAGGGGGTGCGTCGCGGCAAGCTGATCGGCACTTACATGCACGGCCCCCTCCTCCCCCAGAACGCCTGGCTCGCCGACCGCCTGATCGCCTGGGCGCTCGAGCGCCGCAGCGGCGGGCCCGTGGAGCTCGAGCCCCTCGACGACACGCTCGAGCGCGCCGCGCACGAGAGCACGCTCGCGGCGGCGCGCCGCGGGCGCTCCCGCTAGAGGCCCGAGGAGCCGAAGCCGCCGTCCCCGCGCTCGCTGACGGACAGCTCGCGCGCCTCGACGGGCTCGAGCTCCGCGAACGGGGTGAGCAGAAGCTGCGCGATCCGCTGGCCCGGCTCGATCTCGAACGGCCGCTCGCGGTCCGTGTTGAGCAGCAGCACCCGAACCTCCCCCCGGTAGCCGGAGTCGATCAGGCCGGGCGCGTTGACCAGCGCGATCCCGTGCCGAGCCGCCAGCCCGGAGCGCGGCAGCACCAGGCCCGCGTAGCCCGGCGGGATCTCCAGCGCGATACCCGTGCCCACCGACGCGCGCTCGCCGGGTCCAAGCCTCGCGCCCTCGCAGGCGTAGAGGTCGAGGCCGGCGTCCCCCGGGTGGGCCCGGCTGGGCAGTCGCGCCCGCGGGTTGAGCAGCCTCACGCGCAGCTCGCCCACGCGCTCAGGTGCGGCTCCCGTTCACGGCGAACTCGCGGAAGCGGTGCGCGAGCGCGGACGGCACCCGGGCGTGGACGAGCACGCCGTCGGAGCGCTCCTCGCGCTCCAGGTCCCCGGCTAGCTCGTGTAGCTCGGAGAGTCGCGCTCCCTCGCGGTAGGGGATCAAGAGGTCGAGCGCCTCCAGCGTGCGCTCGAACTCGGCCGCGACCCGCTCGCGCAGCTCGTCGAGCCCCTCCCCCGTCGCCGCCGAGATTCCCACGGCGTCGCGGCGCCCGACCAGGATGCGGCTGCGCTCCTCGGGCTCCAGCAGGTCGAGCTTGTTGAAGACGAGCAGCCGCGGGCGCTCGTCCGCGCCGATCTCGCCCAGCACCCGCTCGACCGCGCGGATCGTCTCCACCCGCTGCGCCTCGGGCTCGGTCGCGTCGACCACGTGCAGGATCAGGTCGGCCAACCGGGTCTCCTCGAGCGTCGCCTTGAAGGCCTCGACCAGCTGGTGCGGGAGCTTGCGGATGAACCCGACGGTGTCGGTGACCAGGTACCGGCGCCCCTCGTGCTCGTAGGCGCGCGTGGTGGGGTCGAGCGTGTGGAAGAGCCGCGAGCCGACGCTCACCTGCGCCCCCGTGAGCGCGTTCAGCAGCGTCGACTTGCCAGCGTTGGTGTAGCCAGCGAGGGCGATGCGCGGGATCGGCGCCTCCTCGCGGCGGGCACGCTGCGTCTGGCGCCGGCGTTCGAGCCGCCGCAGGCGGCGGCGCAGGGCGGTGATCCGGTCCCGCGCGAGGCGGCGGTCGGTCTCGATCTGCGACTCGCCGGGGCCGCGGGTGCCGATGCCGCCGCCGAGCCGCTCGAGGTGCGTCCACAGCCCGCGAATGCGCGCCAGGTTGTACTCCAGCTGGGCCAGCTCGACCTGTAGCTTGCCCTCGGCCGAGTGGGCGTGAGACGCGAAGATGTCGAGGATGATCGCGGTGCGGTCGATCACAGGCAGGTCGAGCTCCGTCTCCAGGTTGCGCTCCTGCCGCGGCGCCAGCTCGTCGTCGCAGGCGATCAGGTTCGCCCGGGCCCGCCTGGCCACCGCCCGCAGCTCGGCGAGCTTGCCGCGCCCGAAGTAGCGGTTCGGGTCGGGCTCCGAGCGCACCTGCACGAGCTCCCCGGCGGTGGCGACGCCGGCCGTGCGCAATAGCTCCTTAAGCTCGGCGAGTGGGTCCTCGCCTTCCGCTGGAGGCTCGGGCAGCACTGCGATCGCGAGCGCCCGCTGGCGTGCGCGTGGGTTGCGGATCCCGGCGCCCTCGGCAGCGGACGCGGAGGCACCCGGGCCGTTGCTGCGTCCGTTGCGAGAGCGTTGCACCAACCCGATTGTAGGCACGCGGCCCGGTCGCTAATGCGCGACCAGCAGCGACGCACGCGATCCCGGCCCGCGCCGCCCTTGTAGCGGTCCTTGCCCGCCCGCCGATGAGCGTGTCTCGACCGGGCCCGCCGATCAGCGTGTCGCGACCCCCGCCGCCGCAGAGGATGTCGCGGCCGCCCTTGCCCCGGATCACGTCCCTGCCGCCCAGGCCGGCGATCACGTTGCCGGAGCTCGAGCCGACGAGCCGATCCCTACCGGGGGTGCCAACGATCGTGGCCGTCTTTCCAGCGCATGTCGGCGGCTCCACCGCCAGCCCCTCGGCGAACCCGAAGTCGGTCGGGATCTCGCGGGTTGCGGCGTGCCCCGGGAGCTTGCTGAAGATCGCGTCCCCGTCGCTTGCGATCACCGCGGGCCGGAACCAGTCGAAGGCGATCGCGTAGTCGTTGCTCGTGATCCCCTCACCGGCCGGGCCGAAGCCGTCGGTGCGCGGGTTGATCCGGACGAGCTGGGAGGCACCGCTGTCGACGGCGAAGAGCAATCCGTTCGGCGCGAGCGTTATCCCGGCGAGCACGGTGTAGCCCTCCGCGGCGGTCACGACCGAGGTGGTGAGGCTGCTGCGTGGGTCGACGCGATGGATTCCCGCCGGCGAGCTCATGTTCGCCACGAGCGGCCTGGCGCCGAAATCGGTCACGAAGAGATCACCGTTCGGGGCGAACGCGAGCCCGTCCGGCTGGTCGAAACAGAGACACGCGCACGCCGGTGACCGCCCAGGTGGGCGGAGTTCTCATTACGCGACACTAACCGCTGGCTACCGGAGCTCTCCAGGGTCGCTCAGCCGCAGCGCAGGGGCGTCCCGGGCAGCCGGCGCGCGGTGAGCCCGACGTCTGAGACGTACGGCAGCGCCCGGGCAGCACAGGCGTTGGCGACGGCTTCCGCCAGCGCCTCCGCGTCGCCGGGCCGCGTGTAGTCGGTCGCCGTGACGAAGATCCCGCGACGCGCCATCCCGCGCAGCTCGCGCTGTGCCGCGGCGATCGCGCCTGGGGATTGCCGCGCGTACCGCCGACGGTCGAAGTCGTACGTCCAGGTCACGTCCTCGCGGTTCCAGCCGTCCAGGTACCGCGCGATCCCGAACCGCCGCATTCCCCTGGCGCCGTTCTGCGCGAAGAGCAGCTTCCCGCGCTCGTGCACAAGACGCGCCAATCGGCGCACGAGCCTGCGCATCCCCGGCCGCTGGGCACGGTGGCGGCGCCGCTCAATCATGTCCACGTTGTCGAGGAAGAGCCCGTCGAAGCCCTTGCGCAATAGCCGCGGCGCGATTCGGCCCACCAGCTCGCGCCGCAGCCCCGCACGCGCGACGTCCGCGAACCACTCGCCCTCCCAGTCGCGCCAGGCGCGCAGCCGGTAGCGCCGCAGGCGCGGGTACCAGCTGCGCCAGCGCTCGATAGTGCCCACGCTGAGGTAGCCGAGCACGACCGTGCCCTCCCGCCGCAGGGCGCCCACCTCCCGCCTGCGTGCCGACTCGCCATCGATCACCGCCAGGTCGAACCTCTCCAGCCGCCTGGCGACCGCGTCGGCGTCTCCCGCCAGCATGCCGTGGCCGATCGCAAAGGCCCAGTTGTGCACCCCTTCGAGCTGCGGCCGCGGGGCCGCACCGGAGGGCGTCGCCGCAAGGAGCGCTCCGGCCGCAACGCAGAGCAGCGCGAGAGCCGCTCGGCGCGGGAGAGGGTGCTGGCGGCTACGAGGGTCACCTCGCATGCGGCCAGGGTGGCGGATCGAGCCGTAGCGCGGAGGACGCGCGAGCGGTTAGCCTGCGCGGCGGGTGAAGGTCTTCCTAACCGGAGGCACCGGCTTCATCGGCGGCCGCGTCGCCGCTCTCCTGCGCGAGCGCGGCGACCAGGTGATGGCGCTGGCCCGCGACCCCGGGCGCGCCGGGCGCCTGCAAAAGCTGGGCGCGCGCGTCGTGCCCGGTGACCTCTCAGACCGGTCCGAGCTGGCGCGGGCGATGGCCGGCTGCGACGCTCTCGTGCACGGGGCCGCCGTCTACAAGGTCGGCATCCCCGCGCGCGAGCGCCCGGCGATGTACGCGGCGAACGTGGTGGGCACGGAGAACGCTCTCGGCGCCGCCCTGGACGCGGGCCTGCCGCGCGCGCTCTACGTATCCACGGTCGCCGTGTTCGGCGACACGCGCGGGCAGGTCGTCGACGAGACCTACGAGCGCCCCGACGAGCGCTACACGTCCTACTACGAGCGGACCAAGGTGGAGGCGCACCGCGCCGCCCGGCGCCTGATCGACTCCGGGCTGCCCTGCGTGATCGTCCAGCCGGGCGCCGTCTACGGCCCCGGCGACCACTCGGCGATCGGCAAGCAGCTCACCGACTTCGTTCGCGGCCGCATGCCGGCCGTCCCCTTCCCGGACGCCGGGTTCACGATGTGCCACGTCGACGACGTCGCGCGAGGAATCCTGCTCGCGCTCGATCGGGGCGCGCCGGGCGAGACGTACGTGCTGGGCGGGGAGATAGCGCGCATGCGCGAGGTGATCGCGGCCGCCGCGCGCGTGACCGGTCGCAGGCCGCCGCGCCTCACCATCCCCACACCGCTGATCAAGGCCGCGGCGCCGCTCGGGCCGCTGGTCGGCGGGCTCATGGGCCAGCCGCCGAACCTGCGCGAGCTGATCAGCTCCGCCGACGGCGTCACCTTCTGGGCCTCCCACGAGAAGGCCGCGCGGGAGCTCGGCTACACCGCGCGCGGGCTCGAGGAAGGCCTGCGCCAGACGCTGGCCGGCGCCGCTCAGTAGCCCGGCCCGCGCCTCGCGCGCTCGCGCTCCCGGTCGTCGAGGCGGCCCTTGCGGTCGAGCGTGCTCGCCGCGGCCTCGAGGTCCTCGACCAACAGCTGCGCGGTCGCGTGCGGGACGTTCTCCTTGACCAGCGCCCGCATCACGGTGATGTGGTCCGCCTGGGGCGGCAGCGTGTAGGCGGGCACCATCCAGCCGCGCTCCGCGGCGAGCTGGCCGGCGAGGTCGAACTCGTCGTAGGCGGCCTCGCGGTCGGCGAGCCGGAAGCAGACCAGCGGCAGGCGGGGCCCCTGCCCCACCAGCTCGAAGAGGCCGGAGCGCGCGATCCCCTCGCCCAGAAAGCGCGCGTTGCGCTCCATCGCCTGGATGAGTTGGCGGTAGCCCTCCCGGCCGAAGCGGCAGAAGTTGTAGTACTGGGCGAGCACCATCGCCGACCCGGTCGAGAAGTTGAGCGTGAACGTCGCGTCGGTGCGTCCGAGGTAGTTCTCGTAGAAGACGAGCTCCTCGGGCAGGTCGTCCGGCTCGCGGAAGACCAGCCAGCCGATCCCCGGGTAGACCATCCCGAACTTGTGGCCGGAGACGTTGATCGAGCGCACGCTCTCGAGGCGGAAGTCCCACGGTTCCTCCGGGTGCAGGAAGGGCCACACGAACCCGCCGCTCGCCGCGTCCACGTGGATCGGCACCTCCCACCCCTTCTCCTCGCGCAGGCGCCGCAGCAGCGCGTCGACGCCCGCCACGTCGTCGGCCTCACCGGTGAAGGTGGTGCCGAGCACGCAGACGACCCCGATCGTGCGCTCGTCGATCAGCGGCTCCACGTCCTCGGGCCCGAACGTGTACTTGCCCTCGCGCATCGGAATCGTGCGGGGCTCGATGTCGAAGTAGCGGCAGAGCTTGTCCCAGACCACGTGCACGTCTCGGCCGTAGATCAGGTTCGGCCGCTCGGTGTCCTCGCCTGCGGCCTCGCGGCGCTTGCGCCAGCGCCACTTCGCCGCGAGCCCGCCCAGCATCACCGCCTCCGAGGAGCCCTGGCAGCGGGCGCCGCGCACCTTCCCGGGCGCGTGGAAGAGGTCGCCGAGCATGCGGATGCAGCGGCGCTCGATCTCGGCCGTGCGCGGATACTCCGCATGGTCGATGAAGTTGCGATGCAGGTTGTCGGCGACCAGCCGCCTCGCCTCCGGCTCCATCCAGGTGGTGACGAAGGTGGCCAGGTTGCGCGCCGGGTCGCCGTCGAGCGCCATCTCCTCGTCGATCAGCTCGTAGGCGTCGCTCGCGCTCATCCCCTCCTCGGGGAAGCGCTCGTCGGGCACGCCCTCGACGAAGAACCGCTCGCCGTAGCGAGCGGGGAGCTCGCCCATCGCCTCCACGGCGCGAACCTACCCGATCCGCCGCCGCGCGCCTAGTCGGTCAGCTGCCGGGCGCCAGGTGCTCGCGCATCCGCTCGACCGCCTCGGTGATGCGCTCGTCCGGGGTGGTGAGCGAGATGCGGAAGAAGCCCTCCCCGGAGGGGCCGTACATCGAGCCGGGCGAGACCACCACCGCCGCCTCCTCGAGCACCTTCTCGGCGAAGCTGGTCGAGGTGTGGCCCTCGGGCACCGGTGCCCAGACGTAGATCGTCCCCTTCGGGGGCGTGACCTCGACGCCGATGTCGCGCAGAGCCGCCACGACCAGGTCGCGGCGCCGCTGGTAGATCGCGTTCATCTCCTCGATCGAGTCGCGCGGGGCGTCGAGCGCCGCGACCGCGGCGAGCTGGATCGCCTCGAACAGGCCGGAGTCGACGTTGGTCTTCAGCCGCCAGTAGGTCTGGATCGCGTCGGCGTTGCCGAGGATCGCCGCGCAGCGCCAGCCGGTCATGTTGAAGCCCTTCGACAGCGAGAAGACCTCGACGCCGACCTCCTTGGCGCCCGGCGTGGCGAGGAAGCTCGGGGCGACGTACCCGTCGAAGGTCGTCTCCGAGTACGCGTTGTCGTGGACGACCAGCAGCTCGTGCTCGCGCGCGAGCTCGATCACGCGCTCGAAGAACCCGTCCGGAACGACCGCACCGGTCGGGTTGTTCGGATAGTTGAGGAAGAGCAGGCGCGCCTTGCGCAGCGCCTCGGGGTCGATCGCCTCCAGGTCGGGCACGAAGCCCAGCTCGGGCACGAGGGGCAGCACCACCGGCTCGGCGCCGGCGAGGATAGGCCCGCCCGTGTAGACCGGGTAACCGGGGTCGGCCGCGAGCGCCACGTCTCCCGGGTCGAGGAAGGCGAAGCAGAGGTTGTAGATGCACTCCTTGGCGCCGATCGCGGGGATCACCTCGCTTTCGGGGTCGATCTCGACCCCGAAGCGGCGCTCATAGAAGCGCGCGAAGGCCTCGCGGAACTCGTCCCGGCCCCGGTTGGTCGGGTACTGGTGCGTGCCCGGATCTGCCACCGCCCGCTGCATCGCCTCGACAATGTGCGGGTAGGTCGGCTTGTCGGGATCGCCGATGCCGAGCGAGATCACGTCGATCCCCTGGGCCTTCTTCTCGGCGATGCGCCGCTCGAGCTCGGCGAACATGTACGGCGGCATCGCCTGCAGTCGCTTGGACGGATCGGTCGCAGCCATGCGGCCGGGGAGCCTAGCCAAAAGGCGGGCGGCTACGCCGCCTGCGCCAGCTCGTCCAAGAACGCGGCGTCGAGTTCGCCCCGGTAGACGCGGCTCGCGGTGCCGGTGAGCGTCACGTCGAGCTCGTCGGTGATCGCCACCGTGAGCTCGCCGCCGTCCAGCTGGACGGTGATCGGGCTGGGGGCGCCCCGCAGGAACGCGGCGACGGCGGCCCCGCTCGCGCCGGTGCCGGAGGAGAGCGTCTCCCCCACGCCGCGCTCGAAGATGCGGGCGCGCACGACCGGGCCGTCGAAGCGCACGAAGGAGACGTTGGTTCGATTCGGGAAGAGGTCGGTGTTGCCCTCGATCTCGGGGCCGAGTGCGGCCAGGTCGAGATCCTCGACCTCCTCGCCGGCTTCGATCACGCACTGCGGGTTGCCGACGTTCACGTGCTGGAAGCTCCACTCGCGCCCGCCGGCCCGCAGCGTGCCCCGCCCGTCCTCCGGCCCGCCCGGATAGTCGGGTGAGCTCGTGCGGGCGCGCCCGATCGCCATCGAGACCGTCCCCGGCGCGGTGATCCTCGGGGTCACGGGCCCGGCCTTGGTCAGCACCGTGAACTCATCGGCGTCGGTCCAGCCGCTCTCGCGCAGGTACAGCACCGCTTCGCGCGCGCCGTTGCCCGAGAGCTCCGCCTCCGAGCCGTCGGGGTTGAAGATGCGCAGCTCGGCCACGTACTCGTCGGAGGGCGCCTCGCTCAGCAGCAGGATGCCGTCGGAGCCGACGCCGAAGTGCGGCGCGCAGATGCGCCGGATGCGCCCGGGCGTGAGCTCCCAGGGCAGCTCGCGCGCCTCGAGCACGATGTAGTCGTTGCCGAGCGCCTGCCACTTCTCGAACCGCATCGGGCGGGGAGACTAGCTGTCAGCGCGGGCGTCGAGCCGCGCGAGGATCTCCGCCGCCACCTCCGAGTCCTCGCGGCCCGTGCGGTCGACCAGCTCCACGTGCGGCATCTTGCGCATCCACGTGAGCTGGCGGCGCGCGAACGCGCGCTGGGCCGACTTCATCGACTCCACCTCGCCGCGCAGAAGCTCCTCGAAGCCGATCGCCGCCCGCGCCGTGCGGGAGGCGCCCGCGGCGTCGGCGCGGCGCACCTCCTCGATCGCGCCCGCGGCGACCATCGCGTCCACCCGCGCGTTGATGCGCTCGCGCAGCTCCTCGCGGTCGAGCACGATGCCGAAGAGCCGAGCCGGACGGCGCAGGCGCTCGGTCCACAGCCCCTCGCTGGAGCGATGCGGCGTGATCCCGAGCCGCACCAGCTCGGTCAGCCGCGCTATGCGCTTGCGATCGTTGGGGTGAACCCCCGAGCGCAGATCCTCGGGAAGCTCGGCGTGCAGGGCGGCGGAACCGCGCTCGGCGAGCTCGGCCTCGACGACCTCGCGCACCTCGGATGGAACCGGCGGGCGCATCTCCAGCTCCGCCAGCGCGGCGCGCAGGTACAGGCCGGTCCCGCCAACCACGAGCGGGCGGCGCCCCTCCTCCACCAGCCGGTCGATCTCGGCGTGGGCGAGCTGCGCGTAGCGGCCGGCGGAGAACTCCTCGTCGATCGGGACGAAGCCCAGCAGGCGGTGCTCGAGGCGGGCGCGCTCCTCCGGCGTGGCGGCACCGCTGATGATCTCCAGGCCGCGATAGACCTGGATCGAGTCGCAGTTCACGGCCACGGGGTCCTCTCCGCGCTTCCGTAGAAGCTCGGCGAGCTCGATCGCGACGCCGGTCTTGCCGGCAGCCGTGGGCCCGAAGATCGCGATCACCTCCATGCGCCGCGCCGTCCTCGGCGTTCAGGGGCGCTCAGGAGATGCGGCTCAGCAGGCGCTCGGTGCCGGTCAGCGTCTGCGAGGTGGCGCCCGTGATCTCGACCTCGACGATCTCGCCCGGCTTCGCGGTGCCGTCGAAGTTCACGACCTTGTTGTGGCGGGTGCGGCCGCGCAGGCGCGCTGGATCGTGGCGGCTTGGGCCCTCGACCAGGACGTCCAGGGTGCGCCCGACGAAGCGCTGGGCGCGCTCGCGAGCGTGCTTCTGCACGAGCTCGACCAGTCGCTCCATGCGCTCGCGCTTGACCGGGTGCGGCACCTGGTCAGGCATCTCGGCGGCCTCGGTGCCGCGGCGGGGCGAGAAGATGAAGGTGAAGGCGTGGTCGAAGCCGACCTCGTCGACGACCTCGAGCGTCTGCTCGAAGTCCTCCTCGGTCTCTCCGGGGAAGCCGACGATGATGTCTGTGGTGAGCGCCACGTCGGGCAGGTGCTCGCGGATCATCGCTACGCGGTCGAGGTAGCGCTCCCGGTTGTAGGTGCGGCGCATCGCTTTGAGGATCCGCGAGGAGCCCGACTGCAGCGGAAGGTGGATGTGCTCGCAGACGGCCTCGCAGTCCACATGCGCGCGGATCACGTCCTCGCGCATGTCCTTGGGGTGTGGGCTCGTGTAGCGGATGCGCCGGATCCCATCGATCGCGTCGACCATGCGCAGTAGCTCGGCGAAGCTCGCGTTGCCCTGCGCACGCAGGTCGCGCCCGTAGCTGTTCACGTTCTGGCCGAGCAGCGTCACCTCGACCACCCCGTCGGCGGCGAGCCGCTCGACCTCCGCCACCAGCTCCTGGTGCGGGCGGCTCACCTCCCGCCCGCGGACCGAGGGGACGATGCAGTAGGAGCAACGGCAGTTGCAGCCCTGGGAGATCTGCACCCAGGCCTGGAAGTCCCGCTCCCGCTTGGCGGGCAGGTGCCCGGAGAAGCCCTCGAACTCGAAGTAGCCCTGGGCGCCGATCGAGTCGGTCGTGAGGAACTCGGCCAGCTTGTGGATCTGCCCGGGCCCGAAGGCGACGTCGACGAAGGGGAAGCGCTCGAAGACCTCCTCCTTCACCGACTGTGCCCAGCAGCCGCCCACGCCGACGATCCGGCTGGGATCCTCGGACTTGAGCCGCTTGGCCTCGCCCAGGTGCGCGATGAAGCGGTTGTCGGCCGACTCGCGGATCGAGCAGGTGTTGAAGAGGATGAGGTCGGCCTCGGCGCGCGAGGGCGCCTCCTCGTAACCCAGCGACTCGAGCATGCCGCGCATGCGCTCGGAGTCGTGCTCGTTCATCTGGCAGCCGAAGGTGGTGACGTGGTAGCGCGGCATGAGCGCAGGGTAGCGAGGCGGGGCGGCTGCGCGGAGACGCGCGTTCGTCAGCCCGTTCCGGACTCGTTCGCGACGAAGATGCAGCGCTTACCGGCGCCGTAGGTGCCGTTGCCCGCCGGCAGGGTGAGGTAGACCTGCGCGATCGCCCCCGCCCCGGGGTGCGTAGCACTTCGTGTAGACGCTGAACGGCCCGCGGCGCAGGAGCGGGCGCGGCGGTGCGGCCTACTTGACCGTCAGGCGGCCTTCCATGCCGCCCTCGCGGTGGCCGGGCACAGTGCAGTAGAAGACGTACTCGCCGGGCTTGAGCTCGGCGCTAGCGACGCTCGTGTCGCCGCCCGTGACCGTCTCGCCTTGGGCGAGGGTCTCGCCGTCGGCCTCGATCGCGACGTCGTGCGGCACCTGGGAGGGGTTGGTGTATTCGATGGTCACCTCGCCGGCCTCGGCTTCGAGCGTGTCCGGCTCGAAGACCAGCGAACCGTCCTCCGGCGAGCTTAGCTGGATGGTTCCGCTCTGGGCCGCGGCGCCCTCGCTCTCGGATCCGTCGGCTTCCTGCTCCTCGGCGGGCTCGGCGCCCTCCGCCGCCTCCTCGGAGGCCTCAGCCTCCTGCGCTTGGGCGGCGAGCTCGTGCTCGCGGTGCTCCTTTTCCTCGCGCGCCTTGACGACGGCGTAGGCGCACGTCGCGGCGACCAGTGCCACGAACACCAGCAGGGTGCCGGCGAGCACCGGAGTCGAGCCGGGGAACTGCCGCGCCCGCATCCCGACGAACGCGACGACGAGCGCGAGACCGCAGAGAATCAGGCCGAAGACGAAGAACAGATCGGACATGCGGCGGGCATCCTACCGGTCGGCCGCGCGAATCGCTCAGCACGTGCCCTGCGCCCCCCAACGGGACGCTGGCACGACCCGGAACGCGCGCGCCCGTCAGCCGGCGTAGGCGGTCGCGCGGCTCTCGCGGATCACCGTGATCTTGATCCGGCCCGGCTGCTCGCTCTCCTTCTCGATCGCCGCCGCGACCTCCTGCGCGATCACCGTCGCTTGGTCGTCGTCGACGATGCCCGGGTCGACCACGACCCGGATCTCGCGGCCGGCGCGCATCGCGTAGACGCGGTCGACCCCGTGGTGGCGGGAGGCGATCTCCTCGAGGTCGCGCATGCGCCCCACGTACTGTTCGAGCGAGTCGCCGCGCGCGCCGGGGCGGGCGCCGGAGACGGCGTCCGCGGCCTGCACGATCACCGCCTCGACGGTCTTCGGCTCGACCTCGTTGTGGTGGGCCTCCATCGCGTGCGCGACCGCCTCCGACTCGCCGTGACGGCGCGCGATGCGCGCACCGATCAGGGCGTGCGGGCCCTCGACCTCGTGCGTGACCGCCTTGCCGATGTCGTGCAGGAACGCGGCGCGCCGCGCCGTCTCTGCGGAGGCCCCGAGCTCGTCGGCGAGCACGCCGGCCAGGTTCGCGCATTCGACCAGGTGGTCGAGCACGTTCTGCCCGTAGCTGGTGCGGAAGCGCAGCTGGCCGAGCAGGCGGATCAGCTCTGGGTCGAGCCCGTGCACGTGCGCCTCCAGCGCCGCGGTCTCGCCCTCGTCGACGATGCGCTTCTCCAGGTCGCGCTTGGCCTGCTCGTAGGTCTCCTCGATCAGAGCCGGGTGGATGCGCCCGTCGGCGATCAGCCGCTCGAGGGTCATACGCGCGATCTCGCGGCGCACGCCGTCGAAGCTCGAGAGCACGACGGCCGACGGCGTCTCGTCGATGATGATGTCAACCCCGGTCAGCGACTCCAGCGTGCGGATGTTGCGCCCGTCGCGCCCGATGATCCGGCCCTTCATCTCGTCGCTCGGCAGCTCGACCAAGCGCGTCGTCGTCTCGCTGGCGTGCTTGGCGGCGAGGCGCTGCGTGGCCACGGCCAGGATGTTGCGCGCTCGGCGCTCGCCCTCGCGCTTCGCCTCCTCTTCGATCCGGCGGATCGTCAGCGCGGCCTGGTGACGCGCTTCCTGCTCGACGTCGGCGAGCAGCATCTGCTTGGCCTGCGCGGCGGTGAGTCCGGAGATGCGCTCCAGCTCCCGGCGCTGGATGCGCTTCGCGCGCTTGAGCTCGTCCTGCTGCTTGATCAGGTTGCGCTCACGGTCGTCGAGCGCCTGCTCCCGGCGGTCCAACTCCGCGCGGCGCAGCTCCAGCTGGCGCGCCTCGTGCAGCGCCCTCTCCTCCAGCCTGGCGATCTCCTGGCGCCTCGCCTCCAGCTCGGCCGCGACATCCGCCTCCGAGCGATGCGCGTTCGTGGTCGCCGCGGCGCCCTTCTCCTCGCCGCGGCGACGCCAGGGAAACAGCGTCGCACCTGTTCCCATCGTCTCGTCTCCTCAGTGTCATCCGCATTGGTCGTCGACTCCTGTGGTGCGCAGCTGCTGCTGCGCGACCGTTGCGGTCGGCGCTCTCGCGAACGCGGATGCCTGATATGGCGAGGGCCCGCGGCGGCGGGCCCACCCTGCTCAAATCCGACGCCTCAGCGGGCGGCACACCTCCGCACCGTGCTGGTGCGATCTCCGCACCCTGGCGGTGCGGTGGGACTGCGTGGGTCGGTTCAAGATCGTTCGGTTTCTTCGCCTTCTGGTCAACTCACGTCGCGACGCGCGGGCCGCTCATGAATCGTAGACCCGCCCCTGCGGACTGACAAGAACGCGGGCAGGATCGCTGGGCTACTCGGCTTCCCTTCGCTCCGCGAGCCGTATCGCGGCGTAGGCGACCTCGCTCTCGTAGCCGCGGCGGGCGAGGAAGGCGAGCGCGCGCGCCCTCGCGCGGTCGTCGTCGAGCGGCTGTCCGCGCTCCGCGAGGAGCGAGGCGGCGCGCTCCACCTGGCCCGCCGGCGACCAGTCGGCAAGCGCGCGCTCGATCGCCTCCGCCGGCACGCCGCGCTCGGCCAGGGCCCCCGCGATCCGCTCCGGGCCCCAGCCGCGCAGCTCGCGCTTGTCCTCGGCGAAGCGCCGGGCGAAGCGCTCGTCGTCCAGCTCGCCCAGCTCGATCAGACGCGTGATCGCGGCCTCGGCGTCCTCGGCGGCCACGCCCTTCGCGCGCAGGAGCGCGCGCATCTCCGCCAGCGTGCGCTCCTTGCGGCCGAGCGCCGCGACGGCAAGCTCGAAGGCCCGCGCGGCGCCGTCACCGCGCGGGTCCTGCGACGCCATCGGCGCCCGCTAGGCAGCCTGGCGCTCGGGCTCGGCGGCCGCCGGCTCGGCGTCCGCGCCCTCCTCGTCTGCGCCGCCCTCGACCACGGAGATCGGGCGCGGCTCGCGCTCGATCCCGAGCTTCCCGAGGATCTTGCGCTCGATCTCGGCCGCGAGCTCCGGATTCTCCGCCAGGTACTGCTTGGTGTTGTTGCGGCCCTGGCCTAGGCGCAGCTCGCCGTAGGAGAAGAACGAGCCCGACTTGGTGACCAGCTCGTGCTCGAGCGCCAGGTCGAGCAGACAGCCCTCGTGCGAGATGCCGCGGCCGTACTCGATGTCGAACTCCGCCTGCTTGAACGGCGGCGCCACCTTGTTCTTGACGACCTTGACCCGGCAGCGGTTGCCGACCGCCTCGGTGCCGTCCTTGAGGGTCTCGATACGGCGGATGTCGAGCCGCTGCGAGGCGTAGAACTTGAGCGCGCGCCCGCCGGGCTGGGTCTCCGGCGAGCCGAACGTGACGCCGATCTTCTCGCGGATCTGATTGGTGAACAGGCAGACCGTCTTGGCGCGGTTGAGGTTGGCGGCGAGCTTGCGCAGCGCCTGCGACATCAGGCGGGCCTGCAGGCCGACCTGGCTCTCCCCCATCTGCCCCTCGAGCTCGACACGCGGGGTGAGCGCCGCCACCGAGTCGACGGCGACGACGTCGACGGCACCGGAGCGCACGAGCACGTCGACGATCTCCAGCGCCTGCTCGCCGTAGTCGGGCTGGGAGACCAGGAGCTCGTCGGTGTTGACCCCGATCTGGCGCGCGTAGACGGGGTCGATCGCGTGCTCGGCGTCCACGAAGGCGCAGACCCCGCCGCGCGCCTGCGCCTCGGCGATCACGTGGTAGACGAGCGTCGTTTTACCTGAGGACTCCGGGCCGAAGATCTCGATGATCCGGCCGCGCGGGACCCCGCCCACGCCGAGCGCGAGGTCGAGCGAAAGCGCGCCGGTCGGGATCGCCTCGACCTCGAGCCCGCTGTCGTCGCCGAGGCGCATCACCGCCCCCGCGCCGAACTGGCGCTCGATCTGCTTGACCGCCGCATCCAGCGCTGCCTCGCGCGCCTTGGCCTCCTTGTCAGCTGTCTTGGCGTTCCTGATCTCCGACATCTTTCTCCATCACCTCTTTCCCGCCTCGGCGGACGCGTCGGGCGGCAACTCGAGAGTGGCCAGGGGGACGTACTCGGCTCCCGTGGGCCGCAGGATCGAACGGTAGAGAGCGATGCGGACGGAATCGAACGTATGTGCGAGCGAGCCAGGGAGCTCCGGAGGCGTGACGCGCACCCGCCGCGGCCGGCGCGACCCGTGCTCCGGGCGCACCTTCGCGAGAGTGAGATGCGGCCAGTACGGCCGCCGCTCCGGCTCGTACAGCCCGCGCGCGCTGAGCCTCGTAGACAGCTCGGCCTGAAGCTCGGTCGCGCCCGGCGACTCGAACTCCACCGCGAAGAACCGCGGCCGCGAGCGCGGCTTCGCGGCGAGCTGCGGCGCGGGCTCGAGCGGCACGGGCCGCGGCTCGAGCCCCGCCAGGATCTCCTCGATCTCCTCGATCCGCCGCTCCGGCACCGAGCCGAGGAAACAGAGCGTTACGTGCAGCGACTCGGCCGGGAGCAGGCGCACGCCCGGATCGACCAGCTCCCCGGCAGCCCAGCCGGCAAGCTCGGCGCGCAGCTGCGGCGCCACGTCAAGCGCCACGAACAGGCGGACGCGCTCCTCTCGTTCGGGTTGAAAGGCCACCGAAGCGAGATTAGGCGCCGCGCAAGCGCGTGGTTCGCGCGACCTGCAACGACAGCGTCACGGTTGTGGGTCGCGCCCTTCGCTGGCGGTGTGCGGGAGCCGCCGGCCGCAGGCGCGCCGCGTCGCCTCGCGCGGGCCGGAAAGGGCGGCCGCGGGCGCCCAACCGGGATCCGGCGGCAGCCCAAGCTGCTACCGTCAGAGGTGCCGCTGACGGAGGCAAGGAGCCCCGGCCCGGAAGCCAGCCGCGTCTCCTTCGGGAGCGTGAGCGGCGAAACGGCAGCGTATGAGTAACCAGGAGGCTCCCATGCCTACCGGAACAGTGAAGTGGTTCAACTCGGAGAAGGGGTACGGCTTCATCACCCCCGATGAGGGCGAGCGCGACCTCTTCGTCCACCAGACGGGCGTCGAGCCCGGCCGCCTGATCAAGGAGGGCGACCAGGTCTCCTTCGAGACCGAGTCGAGCCCCAAGGGTCCGCGCGCGATCAACGTGCGCGTCTCCTAGGCACGCCGCTTCGAAGCTGACCAGGCGAAGGGCGCCCACCGGGCGCCCTTCGTCGTCTCAGGGCTCCGGGTTGCCGTCCCCACTCTCCCCGAGCAGCGCCCTGCGCAACAGGTGCATGGCGAGCACGACGCTACGCTCACGGACCTCCTGGCGCGAGCCCGGGAACCGCGGGTCGCGCGCCAGGCGGGCGCCGTCGGGCCCCTTCACGCAGATGCAGACGTAGCCAACCGGTTTGTGGTCGCTACCCCCGCCGGGGCCGGCGACCCCGGTGATCCCGACGCCGAACTGCGCGCCGAAGCGCGCGATCGCCCCGTCGGCCATCGCCTCCGCCACCTGCGGCGAGACGGCGCCGTGGCGCTCGATCAGCTCCGCCGGCACGCCCAGGAGCTCGACCTTCGCCTCGTTGGAGTAGGCGACCACCCCTCCCGCCAGGTACGCCGACGCCCCCGGCCGCGCGGTGAGGCGCGCGGCGAGCATCCCGCCCGTGCACGACTCGGCCAGGCCGAGCGAGCGACCCTGCAGGAGCTCGGCGAGCTGGTCGTCGAGCGTCGAGCCGTCGCGGCTGTAGAGGCGCGGGCCGTGGCGGGCGGCCAAGCCCTCGACCAGAGCTTCCAGCTCCCGCTCGGCCTGCGGCAGCCAGCGCACGTCGACCTCGAGCTCCCAGCCGCGCAGGCAGGTGGTGATCTCGAGCCGCTCCAGCGCCACCCCCTCCGCTTCGAGCTCGCGCAGGCTGGCCGCTATCTCCGACTCGGGCACCCCGTAGAGCCGAAGCCGCGTGGTGCGGTAGGGCCGGGCGCGGGCCAGGACCTCGCGCAGCGGCTCTGTCTCGAGCGCCCGCGGCCACATCGCCTGCAGCTCGCGCGGCGGCCCCGGCAGCACGAGGACGACCGGCCCCTCGTCGACCGGAACCACCAGGCCCGGCGCGGTGCCGACCGGGTCGAGCGGGACGGCGCCGCGCGGCACCAGCGCCTGCTTGCGGTTCGCGGCGCGCAGCGCCTCGGCGTCGAAGTCGAGCCTGCGTCCGTACTCGGCCAGGATCTCGCCGATCAGCCCCTCCAAGCGGGGGTCGAGCTCAAGTGGCCGGCCTGCGAAGCGAGCCACTATCTCCGCGGTGAGATCGTCCGCGGTGGGGCCCAGGCCGCCCGAGGTGACGATCAGGTCCACCCCCTCGCCCGCCAGGAACCCCAGCGCCGCCTCCATGTCGCCGGGCCGGTCGCCGACGCACAAGATGTGCGCGACATCGACCCCCAGCTCTCCGAGCCGGGCGGAGAGCCAGGGGCCGTTGCGGTCGCTGATCGTCCCGCTCAGGACCTCGGTGCCGGTGACGACGATCCCGGCGCGGGCGCCCTCCCCGCTCACGGGCAATCCCCCCGGCGCGCCCGCCGCGGATAGGCGACTGGCCGCGCCCCTCGGGCCTCGATCTCGTAGCGGGCGGGCTCACGCGAGGCTAGGCGTACCGCCGCCCCGTCGATGTAGGCGCGCACGGTGCCGCCGGAGATCACGTCCAAGCGGAAGGCGCGCCCCTGGAACGGCCCTTCGCGGCGGCCCGCGCGCACCGTCTGCCCGTCGATCAGCGCGCGCTTGTCGTCGGCGACCAGACAGAGGACGACGTTGTCGCGCGCCTCCAGCTCGAGCGCGAACCGCTTGCCCGCTCGCGGCTGCTCGCTCTGCCCACCGGCGCCGCCGCGGCGCTTCTTCTTGCCACGCGGCTCCAGCTCCCGCACCTCTCCGGGGGGCTCGTCGCCCCTGCCGCTCAGCCGGTCGACCGCGTAGCCGCCGGCGGCGACGAGGCCGATCACGAGCGGGATCGCCAGTAGGACGAGGACGCGGCTCGCACGCCCCCGCCCGCGCTCGGGACCGGGCCTCACCGTGTACGGGCGCTCGCCCGCCGGGAGATTGCTCTCGACCTGGCGGCGGAACTCGTCGGCGAGCTCGTCGGCGTCCAGGCCGAGCTCGCTCGCGTAGGTGCGCAGAAAGCCCTTCGCGTAGGCGTGGCCTGGGAAGGCGTCCCAGGCCTCCGCCTCCAACGCCCGCAGATACCGCGCGCGGATCTTGGTGCGCTGGGCCAGCTCCTCGATCGCAAGCCCTTGGCGCTCGCGCTCCTCCCGCAGCGCCTCGCCGATCGGGGCCGCGGTCTCCTCGTTCACTCGTGCCACACCGTCATCTTGGCGACTCGCGGCCGTCGTACGCGAACGGTTCCTCTCAGCTCGCCTTGACGGGCTCGCTCGCCGTCTCGGGGGCGTTCGCCCCCTCCCCTGCGGCCTCCGCGCCCTCGGCGGAGCTCGCGCCGCCGTCGGCCGCCTCGCCTCCCAGGATCCGCGGCAGGTCAGCAGCGGAGACCAGCACCTGGCGCGGCTTGGAGCCCTCGTAGCCGGAGATGATCCCGCGCCGCTCGAGCATGTCGATCAGGCGCCCCGCGCGCGTGTAGCCCACGCGCAGGCGCCGCTGGATCATGGAAACCGAGGCGGTCCCGCTCTCGACCACGATCCGCGCCGCGTCCTCGAGCAGATCGTCCTGGTCGGGCGAGAGCTCGTCGCCGCCGCCGGAGTCCCCGGACTCCTCGCTGCGCTCCTGCAGGAGCTCGGGGTCGAAGTCCGGCTCGCCCTGCTTCGCCCAGTGCCCCGTGAGGCGCGCGATCTCGTCCTCGGTCACGAACGCGCCCTGGATGCGCTGCAGCTTCGAGGTGCCGATCGGGCGGAAGAGCATGTCGCCCTGGCCGAGCAGCGTCTCCGCGCCGCCCTGGTCCAAGATCACGCGCGAGTCGACCTGGGAGGCCACGGCGAACGCGATCCGGGCAGGGATGTTGACCTTGATCGTGCCGGTGATCACGTCGGTCGAGGGACGCTGCGTCGCCAGCACGAGGTGGATGCCCACGGCGCGCGACTTCTGGGCGAGCCGGATGATCGAGTCCTCGACCTCGGCAGGGGCGACCATCATCAGGTCGGCGAGCTCGTCGATCACGCAGAGGATGTGCGGCAGCGGCCGCTCGCCGGCCCGGCGACGCGCCTTGTTGAGCTCGGCCAGGTTGCGGGCGCGGGCCTCACCCATCACCTGGTAGCGGCTCTCCATCTCGCCGATCAGGTTGGCGAGCACGTTGGCGGCGAGGCGCGGGTTGGTGACGACCGGGGTCAGCAGGTGCGGCAGGTTCTCGTAGTGATTGAGCTCGACCCGCTTCGGATCGACGAGCACGAAGCGGCACTCGTTGGGCGAGGCGTGCAGCAGAATCGAGCAGAGGATCGCGTTGATGCAGCCCGACTTGCCCGAGCCCGTCGTGCCGGCCACCAGCAGGTGGGGCATGAGCGCGATGTCCGTCCAAACGGCCTGGCCGGAGACGTCCTTGCCGAGCCAGCAGACGAGCGGCGAGGAGCTCTTCGGCCGCCCCCCGTAGATGTCACCCAGGCGCACCAGGCGCCGGCGCTGGTTGGGCACCTCGACGCCCACCGCCTTCTTGCCGGGGATCGGCGCGAGGATGCGGATGTCGGTCGAGGCCAGGGCGTAGGCGAGGTCGTCCTTCAGCTGGGCGACCTTGCCGACCTTGGTGCCGGGCGCGAGCTGCAGCTCGTAGCGGCTCACGTGGGGCCCGCTCACCATTCCGAGCATGCGCGCCTCAACGCCGAAGTGCGCCAGCGCCTCGAGCAGCGCCTTGGCCGTCGCCTCGGCGTCGCGCGGGTCCGGGCCGGTGTCGCCCTTGCCGCGCTCGAGCAGCTTCGGCGAGGGCAGCACGTAGTCGATCTCGTCGGAGGTCGTGATCCCCTCCTTGCGCTTGCCCATCGGGGTGCGCGGCACGTCCTCGTCGTCGGCGGGCCCCGCCACGTCCGCGGAATGCGCCGCCTCGTCCGGCGTGCGGTCCGGCGCCGGAACCGCGTCCTCGTCGTCCTGCGCTCCGTGCACCAGCTCGTAGTCGAAGAGTTGTGTAGTCCCGCCGGCCTCCGCCTCCGCCTGTGCGGGCTCGGTGTCCCAGGCGGGCTCCTCGGGATCAGCGGCCGGCTCGGTCGCGAGCGTCTCGGTCGCGGCCACGCGGGTGATCCGGATCTCCTCGTCGTCCTCGTCGAGGTGGTCGCGCCGCGGCGCCGCGCGCCTCACGGTCTGCGCCATCTCCCGGGTCTGCTCGCGCGCACGCTCGGCTGCGCCCCCGGCGCTGCGCAGAAGTCCCGCGATCGTCGTCCCGCTGAGGAGCAGAAGGCCGCCGGCGAGCGCAAACACGGCGAGGATCTGCGCGCCCACGCGCTGGAAGAGCTGGGTGGTAGCCCAGTAGAAGGCCTCCCCCACGATCCCGCCCCGCGCCGTGTAGACGGCTGGGTCGAACCAGGGGTCGCGTCGCGGCCGCTCCGGCCCGATGCCCAGCGGGTCGGCCGAGAGCAGGAGCAGCACGGCGAAGAGCAGCAGCCCCAGGCCCGCCCAGCGCGCTCCCCCGACCTCGAGCATCGGCCGCGCGATCAGCGCCACGCCGCCGGCGAAAAGCGCGATCGGCGCGAGATAGGCGAGGCGCCCGACCGCGTGCTCGAGCGCCTCGGCGAGCCAGCCGCCGACCCGGCCGCCGTCCCAGCCCAGAACGAGCACGAAGGCGAGGTAGACCCCGGCAGCGACCAGCGCGAGGCCGATCAGGTCGTAGTGGCGCTGCTCGAGCCCCTCCAGCGCCCCGCGCAGGCCGCCGCTCGCGGGGGCACGCCTGCGCGACGCCGCAGAGCGGGCGCGCGTCTTGCGGGTCCTTCTGCGCTGCATCTCCTGCAGCATCGGTTCGACGCGGCCCCGCCCTACCCTTTTGCGAGCCATGCTTGCCGCGCAGGCTCCGACGGGACGGGTCCTCGTGGTCGAGGACGACGTCGAGATCGCAGAGGTGCTGCGCCGCACGCTGCTCGCCGAGGGCCACGAGGTGCGCACGGCGGCCGACGGCGAGCAGGCGCTCGCCCTTTTCTCCGAGTTCGTGCCCGACCTGATCGTGCTCGACCTCGGCCTACCGAGCCTGGACGGGCTCGAGGTGTTGCGCCGCGTGCGGGCCGAAAGCGACGTGCCCGTGCTGATCCTCACCGCCCGCTCGGAGCTCGACGACCGCGTCGAGGGGCTCGACAGCGGCGCTGACGACTACCTGGTGAAGCCGTTCGAGCGCAAGGAGCTGCTAGCCAGGCTGCGGGCGCTTCTGCGCCGCCGCCCCCCGCGCGGCAGCGCCGCGCTCGTGGTCGGCGACCTCGTTCTCAACCCGGACACGCGCGAGGTGCGACGCGGTGAGCGCGAGATCGAGCTCACCAACCGCGAGTTCGAGCTGCTCGAGTACCTGATGCGCAACGAGCGCCTCGTGGTCTCCCGCGAGCGCCTCCTCGAGGACGTCTGGGGCTACGACCCCACCGCGATGACGAACACGATCGACGTCTTCATCTCCAACCTGCGGCGCAAGCTCGAGGCGGGCGGCGAGCCGCGCATCCTGCACACCAAGCGCGGCGCCGGCTACGTGCTGCGCGCCGCGCCGGAGGGCTGAGCGTGGCGCCGCGCGCTTCCGGAGGGGGCGCGCGGACGCTGCTCGCACCCTCGCGCTGGCCCCTGCGCTGGCGGCTCACGGCCGTCTCCTCGGCGCTGACGCTCGTCATCCTGATCCTCTTCGCCGCAGTGGTCGGCCGCCTCGCCGAGGAGCGGCTGCGCAGCGACTTCCGCAGCGAGATCGCGCGAGACGCGTCGGACCTGGCGGCGGCGGTGGAGGTGCGCTGCGCGACCGCGTTCGGCCCCTGCGAGATCGACCCCGAGCTGGAGCAGGTCCACCTTCCCCGCGACGCTGCGCTCTGGATAGTCGACGGGCTGGGTAACGTGATCGCGGCCAGCGCCAACGCGCCCGCGCTGGAGCCCGGCGTCGCCGCGCCGCGTGGCTGGGAGGTCGCGACCAGGCGCGTGCGCTCATCGCCTGCGGGGCTGCTCCTGCGCTACGGACGCGACACCGAGGTGGTCGAGCGGACGATCGACCGCGTCTGGCTCTTCCTCGGCGCCGGCGCGCTCGGCGGCGCGGTGCTCGCGATGCTGGCCGGCCTCGCCGTGGCGAGCCGCGCGATGCGCCCGATCGCTGCGCTGACGGCCACCGCGCGGCGGATCGCCAGCACGCGAGACCCCTCGCTCGCGATGCCGACGCCGGCGAGCGACGACGAGATCGCCGAGCTGGCGCGCACCCTGGACGCGATGCTCAAGGAGCTCGACGCGGCGCGCGCGGAGACGCAGCAGGTGGTCGAGGCCCAGCGCGAGTTCGTCGCCGACGCCTCGCACGAGTTGCGCACGCCGCTCACGAGCATCCTCGCCAACCTCGAGCTGCTGGAGGAGCGGCTGCGCGCGCAGGGCGAGGACGGCGAGGAGGCGGAGATCGTCGGCTCCGCCCTGCGCTCCTCGCGGCGCATGCGCCGCCTGGTCTCCGATCTCCTGCTGCTGGCGCGAGCCGACGCCGGCCGCCGCTCCCGGCGCGAGGAGGTCGACCTCGCCGAGGTCGTGGAGGGGGCGCTCGCCGAGGTGCGCCCGGTCGCGCGCGACCATCAGCTGCGGGCCGCGGCGATCGAGCGCGTGCGAGTGCTCGGCAACCCCGACGAGCTGCACCGCCTCGTCCTCAATCTGCTCGACAACGGGGTGCGCCACACGCCCGCGGGGACGACGATCACGGTCGAGCTGCGGAAGGCTCACGACGGCGCGCGCCTCGTGGTGAGCGACGACGGGCCGGGCCTTCCACCGGGCATGGAACAGCAGGTGTTCGCGCGCTTCGTCCGCGGCAAAGGCCCCGCGGACCTGAGCGGCGACTCCGGCACCGGACTCGGCCTGGCGATCGTGCGCGCGGTGGCCTCGTCCCACGGCGGCGCGGTGGAGGCGGGGCGCTCCACGGCGGGAGGCGCCCGCTTCGTCGTCGAGCTGCCGGCGCTGGAGGGAGCGCCGGAGCCAGCCCCAAGTGATCTTTAGCGTCTCGTTAGGAAATGCCGTATATTCCTTTATAGGGACGAGACGCGCGCCCGCCGACACTTCCCCCCGAGATCGCGATCGGCGGGCGCATGGCTCACAGAGCCACGAGAGGTCCGCCGGGTTGTTCCCCTCCCTGGCCCGGCGGGCCTCGTCTCGTCCTCCGGCTCAGCTTCCGCCTTGACCGCGCCGGGCTGGTCTACCCTGCACGGCAGGTGAGTCCCGCGAAGCGACTTGCGCCGGAGGAGCTGCGCCGCCGCTGCGATCCCGAGACGCTCGGGTTCGAGACCACGGCGGAGCTCGGGCGGCTGGAGGGAACGATCGGCCAGCCGCGCGCGCTGCGGGCGCTGGACTTCGGCCTGGAGATGAGGGCCCCGGGCTACAACGTCTTCGTCACCGGCCCGGTCGGCACCGGCAAGCGCACCACCGTCGAACGCCATCTGCGCGCCCGCGCCGCCCAGCGTCCCGCCGCCGACGACTGGCTCTACGTCTTCAACTTCGCCGACCCGCGCCAACCCTTGGCGCTGCGCTTCCCCGCCGGCGAGGGCAGGCGCTTCGCCCAGCGCCTCACGGAGCTCGTCGCCGACGCGCGCCGCCGCATCCCGGCCGCCTTCGAGAGCGAGCACTACGAGGAGCGCCGCCGCGAGCTGGTCTCCGAGATCGAGCGCCGCCGCGAGGATGTGATCGCGGAGCTGCGCGACAAGGCTCGCCGCAAGAGCCTGGCGATCGAGCTGACGCCGGCGGGCCTTGTGACGATCCCCCTGGTCGGCGGCCGGCCGGTGAGGCGCGATCAGCTCGCCGCCCTGCCGCCCGCGACCCGCGCGCAGCTGGAGGAGGCGGCGACCGAGCTCGACGCTGAGATCGGGCCCGCGCTCAAGCGAATCCGCGACCTCGAGCGCGAGGGGAACAAGCGGCTCGCCGAGCTCGATCGGGAGGTGGCCCTGTTCGCCGTCGGCCATCTGCTCGACGAGCTGCGCAGCGACTACGAGCACGTGGACGGCGCCGCGGCCTGGCTCGACCGCGTGCGCGAGGACCTGGTCTCGCACCTGCAGCACCTGCGCGGCGAGCCCGACGGGCCGCCGGGCCTCCCCGAGCCGATGGCTGCGGCGATGCGCGAGGCGCGGGAGGCGTTCTTCGCCCGCTACGAGGCGAACGTCCTCGTGAGCCACGACGACGACGGCGGGGCGCCCGTGGTCTTCGAGACCAACCCGACCTACTACAACGTCTTCGGGCGCATCGACTACGAGCCGGTCTTCGGCTCGATGCGCACCGACCATCGCCACGTGCGGCCCGGCGCGCTGCACCGCGCGAACGGCGGCTACCTGATGCTCGAGATCCTCGACGTGCTGCGTGAGCCGTTCGTCTGGGGCAAGCTCAAGGAGGTGCTGCGCACCGGGCGGCTCGCGGTCGAGCCCCTCGGCTCGCAGTTCACGTCGCTGCCCGTCGCCACGCTCGAGCCGCAGCCGGTCGAGCTCGACGTCAAGGTCGTGCTCGTCGGTCCCCCGCTCGTCTTCCAGCAGCTGTTCCTGCTCGACGAGGACGTGCGCAAGCTCTTCAAGGTGCGGGTGGACTTCGACGTGCGGATGCCGTGGCGCGAGGACGAGCACGCGCACTACGCAGCCTTCGTCGCCGAGCGCACGCGGACCCACGACCTGCTCCCCTTCCACCGCGACGCCGTCGCGCGCGTGATCGAGCACGGCGCCCGCCTCGCGGGTGACCAGGGGGAGCTCTCGGCACGCCTGAGCGAGATCGACGATCTGATCTGCGAGGCCAGCCACTGGGCCCAGGCTCGCGAGGCCGAGGTCGTCCGCGCCGAGGACGTCGAGCGCGCGATCGAGGAGAAGGTCTACCGCTCCAACCTGGTCGAGGAGCGCATCCGCGAGCTGATCGAGCGCGGCACGCTGATGATCGACGTCGCCGGCGAGCGCCCGGGCCAGGTGAACGGGCTCTCGGTCTCCCGGCTCGGCGACTACGAGTTCGGCCACCCCGTGCGCATCACCGCCACCACCGGCCTCGGCGAGGGCGAGATGGTCGCGATCGACCGCGAGGTCGAGTTGAGCGGGCCGATCCACGACAAGGGCTTCCTGATCCTCGCGGGGTACCTGGCGGAGCGCTTCGGCGCCAACCGGCCGCTCTCGCTGCGGGCGCGCCTCGTCTTCGAGCAGAGCTACGACCCCATCGACGGCGACTCCGCCTCCGCCGCCGAGCTGATCGCGCTGCTCACCAGCCTCGGCCGCGTGCCCGTGCGTCAGGGCGTCGCGATCACCGGCTCAGTGAACCAGCACGGCCAGATCCAGGCGATCGGCGGGGTCAACGAGAAGATCGAGGGCTTCTTCGCGGTCTGCAAGCGCATCGGCCTCGACGGCTCGCAGGGCGTCGTGATCCCCGCCGCCAACGCGCGCCACCTGATGCTGCGCGACGAGGTGATCGAGGCCGTGCGCGAGGGACGGTTCGCGATCTGGACCGTCGAGCACGTCGACGAGGCGCTCGCGATCCTCACGGGGCGCGAGGTGGGCGAGCCCGGGCCGGACGGCTCCTATCCGGAGGGAACCGTCTACCACGCCGTCGAGCGGCGGCTGGACGACCTGAGCGAGCAGAGGCGCAAGCTGGCGGTCCAGGACGGGCCGGACCGCAACGGCGAGGACGGCGCCGGGAAAGGGGACGGCGAAGGCGGGGGCGACGAGGGCGCGCGCCCTAGCCCTTGACCACCCCGAGCGGCTGCAGGGACGCCACGCGCGCCGCGAGCCCCGCCCGCGCCACCACGTCGACCACCCGCTCGACCGCCTTGTAGGCGAACGGGGCCTCCTCGGCCAGCCCGCGGTTGGACTGACAGCGCACGACGATCCCCCGGCCCTCGAGCTCGCGCCGCAGCTCGGCGCCCGAGATCCGCTTGCGAGCCCCGGTTCGGCTCAGCTGCCTGCCGGCGCCGTGGCAGGCGCTGCCGAACGAGCGCTCGAGCGAGCCCGGCAGGCCCACGAGCACGAAGCTCTGGGTGCCCATGCTGCCCGGGATGAAGACGGGCTGGCCGACATCGCGGTAGGCCGCGGGCAGCTCGGGCGAGCCCGCGGGGAAGGCGCGGGTCGCGCCCTTGCGGTGGACCCAAACGTCGCGCCCTCCGTAGCGCTCACGCTTGGCGACGTTGTGGGCGACGTCGTAGACCTGGCGCGTGGCCCCGGCGGCGTCGCGGCCGAGCACCCGCGCCACCGCCTCGCGCACGCGGTGCGCGATCGCCTGGCGATTGGCCCAGGCGAAGTTCGCGGCCGCCGCCATCGCGCCCAGGTACGCCCTCGCCTCGGGGGTGCCGAGGGGTGCGCAGGCGAGCTGGCGGTCGGGCAGCTCGAGCCCCCAGCGGGCGAGCGAGCGGTCGAGCCGGCGGACGAAGTCGGTGCAGACCTGGTGGCCCAAGCCCCGCGACCCCGAGTGGATCAGGACCGTGAGCTGGTCGGTCTGGAGGCCCATCGCCTCCGCCGCCCGCCGATCGAAGACCCGTGAGACCCGCTGCAGCTCGACGAAGTGGTTGCCGGAGCCGAGCGTCCCGAGCTGGTCCGCGCCGCGCTCGCGCGCCCTCCGGGAGACCTCGCCCGGTTCCGCCCCGTCCAGTCTCCCGGCCGACTCGGTGTGCTCCACGTCCTCGGGCAGGCCGATCCCGTGGCGCTCGACCAGAGCCCGCGAGCCCTCGCGCAGCACGGCGTCGAGCTCGCCGGCGCGCAGACACAGGGCGCCGCCGCGCCCGGTGCCCGCGGGCACCAGGCGGAAGATCTCGTGCACGAGCGCCTCCTTGCGGCCGCCCAGCTCCGCAGCGGTCACCGGCAGCGCCAAGAGGCGCACGCCGCAGTTGATGTCGTAGCCGACGCCGCCCGGCGAGATCACGCCCTCGCTCGCGTCGAAGGCGGCAACCCCGCCCACCGGGAAGCCGTAGCCCTGGTGGATGTCGGGCATCGCCAGCGCGGCCCCGACGATCCCGGGCAGCGTGGCGACGTTGCACAGCTGCTCCAGGGAGCGGTCGGCGCGGATCGCTTCGAACAGCTCGGTCGAGGCGAAGACGCGCGCGGGCGCTCGCATCCGACCACCGGCCGGAACCTCCCAGAGCTCGTCGTCGACGCGCCGGACGCGCGAGATCGTCGCCTCAGACATCGAGCGTCACCCTGCCGAGCCAGATATCGCCTGCGTCGCGGAACTCCAGGCGATGGTAGGTGACCGCCTTTACCAGGTTGCGCGGCCACGAGCGCACGCCGCTCACCCGCGCGCGCAGGCCGCTTTCGCCCAGCTGGAGCTCCTCCACCCGCTCCGGCACGAACCCATCGGTCTCGGCGAGGTAGACGAGCTCATTCAGCCACTCGGCCAAGAGCGCCGGCCGATCCGGCGCCTCTAGCCGCAGCTCGTGCGTGACGCGCTCCCCCTCGCGCCCCTCGCCGACCAGCTCGCCGAACGCGACCAGCGCCTCCCCCAGCGCCTCCTCGGCGCTGCGCCCCTCGACCAGGAGCTCCAACTCACCGGTGTGCTCGATCCAGCGATACACGCGCTCCCGACGCTACCCACCGGGGCACGTCGGCCGCCCGGCCTCAGACCTCGACCACGACCGGCAGCACCATCGGCCGCCTGCGCAGGCGCTCGTAGATCAGCTCCGCCACATCGTCGTGGATGTCCTGCTGGATCAGGTCGGTCTCCCCCACCCCGTCGGCGGCGGCGTCCGCCACGGCCGCGGAGACGACCCTGCGCACCTCCTCGACCAGCTGCGCCTGCTCCTCGCCCTCGATGAAGGGCACGCCGCGGAAGATCACCTCGGGCGGCGCCACCGCCTCGCCGTCGTCCGAGGAGACCGCGGCCACGACGATCAGCACGCCGTCGGCCGAGAGCGTGCGCCGGTCGCGCAGGGCCACGTCGTCGGGATCGCCGATGTCGACGCCGTCGACGAAGATCATCCCCGCGTGAGTGTCCTCGCCGAAGCGGGCGCCGCGCTCGTCGATGATCAGCGGCAGCCCGTTGCGGCCGCGGAAGATCCGCTCGGACGGGATCCCAACCGCCTCGGCCAGGTCGGCGTGCAGCCTGATCCGCTTATGGTCGCCGTGGAAAGGCATCACGTAGCGGGGCCGCGTCAGGTTGAGCATCAGCTTCAGCTCCTCGCGCGAGCCGTGCCCGGAGACGTGGATCGGGGCGTCCTGGGCGGTCACGACCCGGGCCCCGAGCGCGTAGATGCGGTCGATCGTCTCGTTCACCGCGCGCTCGTTGCCGGGGATCGCGGTGGCGGAGAAGATCACCGTGTCGCCGGAGTGCAGCTGCACGTCGCGGTGGTCGTTGAAGGCCATGCGGCGCAGCGCGGAGAGCGGCTCGCCCTGGCTGCCCGTGGAGACCACGACCACCTCGTCGTCCGGGTAGTCGTTGATCTCGCGCGGGTTGATCAGCATGCCCTCGGGCGCTCCCGCCAGCCCGAGGTTGGTGGCGATGTTGAAGTTCTTGCGCATCGAGCGGCCGACCAGCGCCACCTTGCGGTCGAGCCCGGCGGCGGCGTCGATCACCTGCTGCACGCGGTGCACGTTGGAGGCGAAGCAAGTGACGATGATCCGGCCCTCGCAGCGCGCGAACTCGGCGGCCAGCGCCGGCCCGACCGACGCCTCCGAGGGCACCACGCCGGGGCGGTCGGCGTTGGTCGAGTCCCCGCAGAGGCAGAGCACCCCCTCCGAGCCGAGCTCGGCCAGGCGCGGGATGTCCGCGGGGCGACCGTCGATCGGCGTCTGGTCGAAGCGGTAGTCGCCGGTGACGAGGATCGCCCCCAGCGGCGTGTGCAGGGCGACCGCGCGCGCGTCCGGGATCGAGTGCGAGACGTGGATGGTCTCTATCTCGAACGGCCCGGCCTGCACCCGCTCCCCCGGCTCGATCACGTGGAGCTCGGCGTCGCGGATGCGCCGCTCCTCGAGCTTCGAGCGCACCAGGCCGATCGTGAGCGCGCCGCCGTAGATCGGCGGCCGTACGCCCAGCTCGCGCAGTACGAAGGGCAGCGCCCCGACGTGGTCCTCGTGCGCGTGCGTGAGCACGATCGCCTCGATGTCCGCGGCGCGATCGCGCAGGACCGTGAAGTCGGGCAGGACCAGGTCGATCCCCAGCATCTCGGCCGTGGGGAACATGAGCCCGGCGTCGATGATCACGAGCCGGCCGTCGAGCTCGAAGACGGCCATGTTCTTGCCGATCTCGCCTAGCCCCCCGAGCGGGAGGATGGTGATCTCGGTGCTCACGCGGCGCCCGCTGCCAACAGTCCCTGCGCGGCCAGCGCGGCCCGGATGGTCTCCCGCTCCTCGTCGGAGGCAGCGACCATCGGCAGCCGCAGACGGCCGTCGATCACGCCCATCAGCTCCAGCGCCGTCTTCACCGGGATCGGGTTGGTGGTCACCGACAGCGCCTCGTAGACCGGACGCAGCCGCGCGTCGAGCGCGCGCGCCCGCTCCCAGTCACCCGCCTGCGCCGCCTCGTAGACCTCACGCATCTGCGGGCCGATCACGTGCGAGGCGACGAGGATGCCGCCGGCGCCGCCCGCCTCGAGGGTGCGTAGGTAGGTGCCATCGTTGCCGGCCAGAAGGTCCATCCCCTCGATCGGCTGGATCTCCTCGTCGTTGGCCTGCTTGACCGCTACCACGTTCGGCAGCTCGGCCGCGAGCTCCGCCAACAGGTCGGGCGGGATGTTGATCACGCTGCGCGAGGGGATGTTGTAGACGATCACCGGCAGCTCGCCCGCCGCCTCGGCAGCCGCCCGGAAGTGCTCCCGCAGCCCTCGGCGGTTCGGCTTGTTGTAGTACGGGGCGACGACGAGCACGGCGTGGGCGCCCACCCTGCGCGCGGCCTCGGTGAGCTCGATGGTGTGCCGGGTGTCGTTGGAGCCGGTGCCGGCGATCACGGTCGACTCGTCGCCGACCTCCGAGAGCACCGCGTCGAGCGCGGCCAGCTTCTCCTCGTCGGAGAGGGTCGGTGACTCGCCGGTGGTGCCGGCCACCACCAGCCCGTGCGAGCCCTGCTCGACCAGGCGCCGCGCGAGCGACCGCATCGCGGCGCGGTCGAGCTCGCCCGACGAGTCGAAGGGCGTCACCATCGCGGTGATCACGCCGGAGATCTGACGCATGGCGGTGATTATCCCCGATGCGCGGGCGGCGCTCAGAGCAAATGCTCCAAGCCCACGGTGAATGGCTGCGGAAGCTCGGCCACGCGCCGCACGGCGAGCAGCACTCCGGGCATGAACGAGCGGCGGTCGATCGAGTCGTGGCGGATCGTGAGCGTCTGCCCCTCACCGCCCAGGATCACCTCCTGGTGCGCGACCAGCCCGGGCAGGCGCACCGAGTGGATCGGCTCGTGCACGTTGCCCCCGGCCTCGCGCACGAGCTCGGCGGTGCGCTTGGCGGTGCCGGACGGCGCGTCCAGCTTGCGGTCGTGGTGGAGCTCGACGATCTCGACCTCGCGCATGTGCCGCGCTGCCTCGGCGGCGAAGCGCATCATCAGCACCGCGCCGATCGCGAAGTTGGGCGCGACCAGCACGCGCGGGCCGCCCGCCGCTTCGGCGGCCTCGCGCAGGGGCTCGAGCGCGAACCCGGTCGTGCCAACGACCGCGTGCACGCCGGCCTCGAGACAGGCCCGCACGTTGCCCGGCGCCGCCTCGGGGGTCGTGAAATCGACCACAACGTCGGCCTCGCCGAGCAGCTCGGGGAGCTGCGCCCCGAGAGCGGGGTCGGCACGCCCAACCAGCTCCATGTCCTCGGCGCCCTCGACCGCCTCGCAGGTCGTCGCCCCCATGCGGCCGGCCGCGCCCGACACCACCACGCGGATCACGTCCTCACCTCCTGATCGAAAATCGCCTCACGCAGCCACGAGCGCCTCGGAGACCGATCCCACCGCGGCGCGGAAGCGCTCCTCGTCCCGGCCGATGCAGGCGGCGGAGAAGCGGGCGGGGTCGTACAGCTCGCGCGCCAGCTCCGCCACGTCCTCCGCGCTCACGGCGTCGATCCTCGCCAGCATCTCGTCCAGCGAGTACAGCGGCACGCCGAACAGCGTCGCGCGCGCGATGCGCGACATGCGCGCCGCCGTCGACTCCATGCTCAGCACCAACCGGCCCTTCACGTGCTCCTTGGCGCGCTCGAGCTCCGCGCCCTCGAGCCCGCCGTCGCGCAGCGAGGCGAGCTCGCGGCCGATGATCTCGCAGGCCTCGGCGACGTTGTCCTCGCGCGTGCCCAGGTACGTGGCGACCAGCCCCCCGTCGACGAACTGCTCGGCGTAGGAGCCGACCGCGTAGGCGAGCCCGCGCTTCTCGCGTACCTCGCGGAAGAGCCGCGAGGAGACCGACCCACCGAAGGCGGAGTCGAGGACCGAGAGCACGAAGCGACGCTCGTCGGCGCGCGGGATCCCGGGCGCCCCGAAGCAGATGTGGTACTGCTCGGTGTCCTTGCTGTGGAAGCGGATACGGGGGTGCAGCTCGCGCGGCGCCCCGTCCACGTCCGGATCGCCCCCCTCGGGCGGGCTCAGGTGGCGCTCGGCGAGCTCGACGATCCGCCCGTGCTCGAGGTGCCCCGCGGCCGCGACCACCAGGCTACGCGCGGCGTAGCGCTCGCGGTGGTAGGCGGCGATCTCCGGCACCGGGATCGTCGCGATCACCTGCGCGGAGCCGAGCACGCGCCGGCCCAGCGGGTGCTCCCCGAAGACCGCCTCGGCGAGAAAGTCGTGCACGCGGTCAGCGGGCTCGTCCTCGTACATCGCGATCTCCTCGAGCACGACCTGACGCTCGGAGTCGACCTCGGGGAAGGTCGGCCCGAGCACCATCTCGGCCATCAGGTCGAAGGCGCGCTCGGTGTGCTCGTCGAGGAAGCGCGCGTGCACGTGCGTCGTCTCCTTGCTCGTGGCGGCGTTGGCGGAGGCGCCCATGCCGTCGAAGAGCTCGGAGATCTCGATCGCCGAGTAGCGCTTGGTGCCCTTGAAGAGCAGGTGCTCGAGGAAGTGCGAGACCCCCTCGCGCCCCGGCCCCTCGTCGCGCGAGCCCGTGCGCACCCAGATGCCGAGCGCGACCGAGCGCACCGAGGGCACGACCTCGGTGATCACCCGGACGCCGCTCGGCAGCTCGGTGAGCTCGACGTTCTCGGGGAGCTCCACGCCGCCCTTATCGGCGCCGCCGCCGGCGCCGGCCGCCACCGCCGCCGCTGTCGAGGCGCTCGCGCTCGCGGCGCCCGTTGCCGCCGCGGCCGCCGCCACCGCCGCCACCGCCGCTGCCCATCGTCGGATCGCCGGTGCCGATCTTCGAGAGCTCGGCGGGCGTCTTGCCCTGGATGGACGGGTCGTCGGAGACGCGCAGCCCAATGCGGCCGCGCTCGCGGTCGACCTCGACGACGGTAACGTCGATCTCGTCACCCGGGCTCAGCACCTCCTCGACCGAGTTCACCCGCTCGCCCGGCTTGACGTTCGAGATGTGCAGCAGGCCGTCGGTGCCCTTGGTGAGCTCGACGAAGGCGCCGAAGGCGGTGGTCTTCACCACCTTGCCGCGGAAGCGGTCGCCCACCTCGGCCTCCTTGGTCATCGACTCGATGCGCTCGATGCAGGCCTCGACCTGCTTGCCCGTGGGCGCGTAGACGCGCACGGTGCCGTCGTCGTCGATGTCGATCTCCGCCTCGAACTCCTCCTGCAGCGCACGGACGGTCTCGCCGCCCTTGCCGATGAGCGCGCCGATCTTCTCGGGATCGATCTTGATCGACTCGATCCGCGGCGCGTACGGCGACATCTGCTCGCGCGGGCCGTCGATCGCCTCGGCCATCTTGTCGAGGATGAAGAGGCGGCCGCGGCGCGCCTGCTCGAGCGCGTCGCGCAGGATGTCGAAGGTGACGCCGCTGATCTTGATGTCCATCTGCAGGGCGGTGATCCCGTCCCTGGAGCCGGCGACCTTGAAGTCCATGTCGCCGAGGTGATCCTCGACGCCAGCGATGTCGGTGAGGACGATGTAGTCGTCGCCCTCCTTGATCAGGCCCATTGCGACGCCGGCCACCGGGGCCGAGACCGGCACGCCGGCCGCCTGCAGCGCCATCGAGGAGGCGCAGACCGAGCCCATCGAGGAGGAGCCGTTCGACTCCAGCGTCTCGGAGACGACGCGGATCACGTACGGGAACTCCTCCTCGTCGGGGATCGTCGGCGCCAGCGCCCGCTCCGCGAGGGCGCCGTGCCCGATGTCGCGGCGCTTCGGACCGCGCATGAATCCCGTCTCGCCGACCGAGAACGGCGGGAAGTTGTAGTGGTGGAAGAACCGCTTGCGCTCCAGCAGGCGCAGGTCGTCGACCTTCATGTCCATGCGCGTGGTGCCCAGCGCCACGTTGGAGAGGATCTGGGTCTCACCGCGCGTGAACAGGGCCGAGCCGTGCACCCGCGGGGAGACGTCGACCTCGCACTCGATCGGACGGATCTCGTCCTGCGCGCGGCCGTCGGGACGCTTCTTCAGCACCGCGATGCGGTGACGGATGATGTCCTTCTCGAGCTTCGCGAACGCCTCGCGCACCGCGGTGCGCCGCGCCAGCGCGGCCTCGTCCGCCTCCTCGCCCACCGGGGCAAGGGCCTCGAGCACCTCCTGCTCGACGGCGTCGATCGCGTCCTGGCGCGCGAGCTTCTCGGGCACCTGCGTCGCCTCGTCGAGCTTGGCGCCGAAACGCTCGCGGATCTCGGCGACCAGCGCCTCGTCCACCTCGGGCACGACGATCTCGCGCTTGGGCTTGCCGGCCTTCTGGGCCAGCTCCTCGATCGCCCGCACGACCTTGCGGATCTCGCCGTGGGCGATGTCGAGCGCGTCCAGCACCTCCGCCTCGCTGACGAAGCGGGCGCCGCACTCGACCATGAGGATCGCGTCCTCGGTGCCGGAGACGATCAGGTCCATCTCCAGCTCCTCGAACGTCTCCTCGGGGGGGTTGACGACGAAGTCGCCGTTGAGCTTGCCGATGCGCACGGCGCCCACGTACTTGTCGAGCGGGATGTCGGAGACCGCGATCGCGGCCGAGGCGCCGTTCATCGCGAGGATGTCGTAGGGGTGCTCGTGGTCAACCGAGAGCGTCAGCGTCACCAGCTGCGTCTCGTAGTGCCAGCCCTTGGGGAAGAGCGGGCGGATCGGGCGGTCGATCATGCGCGCGGTCAGCGTCGCCTTCTCCCCCGCGCGCGCCTCCCGCCTGAAGAACGAGCCGGGGATCTTCCCGACCGAGTAGTGGCGCTCCTCAACGTCCACCGTGAGCGGCAGGAAGTCGACGTCCCTCAGGCTGCCCACGGTCGCCGTGGACAGCACCACCGTCTCACCGGCGCGGACGACAACGGCGCCGCTCGCCTGACGCGCCAGCTTGCCGGTCTCGAACGAGATCTCCTTGCCGCTGATCTCGACCGAGACACGGCTCACATCGAACATGCTCATGTATTCCCTTTTTCCTTCCGGTCGCCCCGTCGGCGACCCACTTCGCTTCGATCTTTCGGAATCCGAGAGAGCTTATCCCACGATCGGCGCGCGCCGATCGGGATGGAAGCGACGGGCGCCGGCTAGTGGCGCAGACCGAGCTCGGCGACCACCTTGCGATAGCGCTCGAGGTCGGTGCGCTCCAGGTAGCGCAGCAGGCGGCGACGGCGGCCCACAAGCATCAGCAGGCCGCGCCGCGAGTGGTGGTCCTTGCGGTGCGTGCGCAAATGCTCGGTGAGCTCGTTGATGCGCGCGGTGAGCAGTGCGATCTGCACCTCCGCCGAGCCGGTGTCGCTCTCCGAGCGCCCGTACTTGGCGATCAGCTCGCGCTTCTTTTCCGTCGTCAGAGCCATCCGGGCGCCACAGGTTAGCGACCTTGCTCCCGAAGCTCGGCGGAGGCGACCTTCGGCCCGCGGAAGGACGCGCAGATCCGGCGCGCCTGCTCGACGTCGCGGTGCATCTGTTCGACCAGCTCCTCCACCGTCGGGAAGCGCTTTTCTCCGCGCAGCCGGGCGATGAACGCGAGTCGCAGCGTGCGGCCGTACAGGTCGCCATCGAAGTCGATCAGGTGCGGCTCGATCAGGAGGCCGCGGCCGGTTTCGAACATCGGCCGCACCCCGACGTGGATCGCCGCCGGGTGCTCGTTCGCGAAGCCCGCGTAGACGCCATGCCCGGGCGTGACCATGCGATCGTCGGGGACGATGTTGGCGGTCGGGAAGCCGAGCTCGCGGCCGCGCTTGTCCCCCTCCACCACCGTGCCCTCGAGCAGGAACGGAGCCGCCAGGCACTTCATCGCGGTCTCCACGTCGCCCGCGGCGACCAGCGCCCTGATCCGCGTCGAGGAGACCGTCTCGCCATCGACCTCGACCAGCGGCACGACGCGCGTCGTGAACTCCTCGCGCGCCGCCAGCATCTCCACGTCCCCCTGCGCCTTGGCCCCGAAGCGGAAGTTCTCGCCGACCGAGACGTGCTCGGCGCCCAGGCGCCCGATCAGGATGTCCTCGATGAACTCCTGCGCGGTGATCCTGGAGAACTCGCGGTCGAAGCGGATCACGACCAGCTCGCGCACCCCCAGCCCGTCGAGCACGTCCCGCTTCGTCGTGAAGCGCATGAGCAGCTTCGGCGCCGCCTCGGGCGCGAGGATCTCCAGCGGGTGCGGGTCGAAGGTGAGCACCGTGTCCGCGCCGTCGATCACCCGCCGGTGGCCGACGTGGACGCCGTCGAAGGTGCCGATCGCGATGCGCCGGGGGCGCCGCTCGGCCTCGCTCAGTTCGGTGACCTTGATCGCCATCGCCGGGAACTCAATCAGACGGCCTGCTCGCTGCGGGCGAACTCCTCGATCCGCTCGAGCGCCGCGGCGAGCGGCAGCGGACGCTCGGCGTCGGCCTCCTCGACCCGGAAGGGGCCGATAGCGGTGCGGCGCAGCTCCTCGCAGTAGGCGTCCCCCAGGTCAGCCACGAGGCTGCGCACGTAGGTGCCGGACGAGCACTCGATCTCCAGCTCGACCACCTCGCCCTCGCGCTCCAGCTCCTCGAAGCGGTAGATGGTGATCGTGCGCTCGGGCAGCTCGAAGCTCTCGCCGCGCCGGGCGCGGCGGTAGGCGCGCTCGCCGCCGACCTTGACGGCGGAGTAGGCGGGCGGACGCTGGCGCACTCGCCCGGTTGGCAGCTTTAGACGCTCGGGCACCCGGCCTGTCACGGTGATCTCGCCGTCGCGATCGCCGGTGGTGGAGACAGCGCCCAGACGCGCCCGCACCCGGTACGTCTTGCGCAGCTTCATGAAGCGCTGCTGCTCGCGCGTCGCGGGACGCCCGATCAGCACGATCAAAAGCCCCGTGGCGAACGGGTCGAGGGTGCCTGCGTGCCCGACCCGCTTGACGCCGAAGCGCCGCCGCACCTCGTCCACGATGTCGTGCGAGGTGGGCCCGGACGGCTTGTCCACCAGCAGCACGCCGGGCGTCGGCGCCTGTGCGTGAGCCTCGCTACTCAAGTTGGGCGATGACGCTGGCCCGCAGGAACTCGACGAGCTGCGGGTACTCCAGGTCCGTGCCGAAGCCCGCCGCGCGACGGTGGCCGCCCCCGCCCTGCTGCCGCGCGATCGCCGAGACGTCGACGGAGCCGTCGCTGGAGCGCAGGCTCACCTTGCGCGCCCACCGCCCGCCGTCGGGCTTGTCGCGCACGATCGCGGCGACCCGCACGCCCTCGAGCGCCCGCACGTGGTCGATGATGCCCTCGCTGAGGTGCTCGGTCGCGCCCGTCTCCTCGTAGTCGCGCGCCGAGAGGTAGGTGAGCGCGAGCCGCCCGTCCTCGTAGCGCTCCAGGTTCTCGAGCGCGCGCGCCAGCAGCTTCATCTTCTCCATCGGCACGCGCTCGTACAGGCGCCGGTAGGTCTCGTCGACGTCGACACCGGCCTCGATCAGCTCCGCGGCCATCAGGTGCGCGGTGGCGTCGGTGTTCTCGTACATGAACTTGCCCGTGTCGGTGATCAGGCCGACGTACAGGGCCGTCGCGATCGCGGGCGTGAGCTCAAGGCGCAGGGCCTTGCCCAGGCGCCAGACGATCTCCGCCGTGCAAGCCGCCTCGGTATCGACGAGGTTGAGGGCGCCGAAGTGGGTGTTGTCGTGGTGGTGGTCGATGTTGAGGATGTGCGCGCCCTCGCGCCGCAGGAACGGCTCCGGCATGCGGTCGATGTTGCCGCAGTCGAGGAAGACGAGCACGCGATCGGCGACGTCGGCGGGCGGCTCGTGGAAGACGTCCGCCAGCGGCAGGAACTGGTACTCGACCGGCAGCGGGAACTCCTTGGCCGGCAGGAACATGACCGAGTCCTTGCCGAGCTGCCCCAAGAGCTCGTGCATGGCCAGCAGCGAGCCCAGCGCATCGCCGTCGGGCCCCTCGTGCGTGGTCAACAGGAACCGGTTGTGCGCGCGCAGCTCCTCGGCCAGGGCCTCGAGGGCGGTGGGCTTGAGCGCCGGCTGGATCGGTGGGGTCATCGGTCGAGCAGGTCGCTCAGGCGCTGGGCGCGTTCGAGGGTGTCGTCGTACACGAACTTGAGGGTAGGCGTGCGCTTGAGGCGAAGCTCGCGATTCACGGCCGCCTGCAAGATCCCGTGAGCCGCGTTCAGCGCGGCCATCGTCGAGTCGCGCTCCCGCTCGTCCCCGAGCACGCTCACGAACACGCGCGCGGAGCGCAGGTCCGGGCGTGTCTCCACGGCGGTCACGGTCACGAATCCGATGCGAGGGTCGTCGAGCTCCGATGCGATGGCCTCGCCGACGACTTCGCGCATGACCTCGTTCACGCGCCTCATGCGCTCGGTGGCCATGGCTAGGCCAGCATACCGAGGGCCTATCCGCGTATGTCCTCGAGGCTGAGCAGGTCGCGCTCGAACGTGCAGCCGTCGCCCACCCGTCCGTACACGAACCGCTCCAGATCGTCCGCCCGCGCGCCCACGTCCGCGCCCCCGACCAAGGCGCAAACGAGCGTCGAGCGCTGCCAGGTGTCGTGGCCGTCGACCTCTGTCACCGCCGCCCCGAAGCGCGTCCGCAGCTGGCTCTTGAGCGAGTGCAGGACCTTGCGCTTGCCCTTCAGGTCATGCGCCTCGTTCAGGTGCAGCCGCACCTCGACGATGCAAACGAACGCCCGCACGTCCTGAACAACGATACGCCCGCGCTAGTCGCCGGTCGCCGGTTGTGGGCGCCGGTGTCTGCTGACTGGGGACCGGAGAGTGGAAGCTGGCGACTTATTCGAGCTTCTGCTCGACCTGCTTCGTACGGAAGACCTCGAGCACATCCCCGACCTTGATGTCGGAGAAGCCGTCGAGGACGATGCCGCACTCCTGGCCCTCCTCGACCTCGCTGACGTCGTCCTGGTAACGGCGCAGCGAGGCGATCGCGCCGGTCCAGACCACGGTGCCATCGCGCACCAGCCGCGCCTCCGCGTCGCGGGCGACCTTGCCGTCTGTGACCTCGCAGCCGGCGATCGTGCCCACGCGCGAGGCCTTGAAGGTCTGCTTGACCTCGGCCTGGCCGAGCGCCTCCTCGACCTCGACCGCCTCCAGCATGCCCTCCATCGCGGCGCGCAAATCTTCGGTGAGCTTGTAGATCACCGAGTAGGTGCGGATCTCCACGCCCTCGCGCTCCGCGGCGCGGCGCGCGTCGGCCAGCGGCCGCACGTTGAAGCCGATGATGATCGCGTCGGAGGCGGCCGCGAGCATCACGTCGGACTCGTTGATGCCGCCGGCCGCGGCGCGGATCACGTTGATGCGCACCTGGTCCTGCGGCACCTTGGCGATCTCGTCCTGCAGCGCCTCGAGCGAGCCCGAGACGTCCGCCTTGAGCACGACGTCCAGCTCCTTGAGGTCGCCCTCCTGGGCGCGCGCGAAGACCTCGTCGAGCGACACCTTGCGCGCCTGACGGCGGGCGATCTGCTCGGCCTTGAGCCGCTGCGCGCGCTCCTGCGCGAGCTGGCGCGCGCGGCGGTCGTTCTCCACGACCTCAACCCGCTCGCCGGCCTCGCAGACACCGTCGAAACCGAGCACCTCGACCGGGTCGCCGGGCCGCGCCTCCTTGACCCGCTGGCCGCTGTCGGTCTGCATCGCGCGCACGCGGCCCCACTGGGGCCCCGCGACGAGCGCGTCGCCCACGCGCAGGGTGCCGCGCTGCACGAGCACGGTGCTGACTGGGCCGCGGCCCTGGTCCAGGTGCGACTCGATCACCACGCCCGACGCGTCGGCGTCCGGGTTGGCGCGCAGCTCCTCGACCTCGGCGACCAGCAGGATCATCTCGAGCAGGTCGTCCAGGCCCTCCTTGGTCTTCGCCGAGACGTTCACGAAGATCGTCTCGCCGCCCCAGTCCTCCGGCGTCAGCCCCTGCTGCGCCAGCTCGCCCATGACCTTCTCCGGGTTGGCGTTGGGCAGGTCGATCTTGTTGATCGCGACGATGATCGGCACGTCCGCCGCGCGCGCGTGGTCGATCGCCTCGATCGTCTGCGGCATCACCCCGTCGTCGGCTGCGACGACGATCACGACGATGTCGGTGACGTTGGCGCCCCGCGCGCGCATCGCGGTGAAGGCGGCGTGGCCGGGGGTGTCGATGAAGGTGATCGTCTTGCCGTCGTGGTGGACCTGGTAGGCGCCGATGTGCTGGGTGATGCCGCCCGCCTCCCCGGCGGCGACCTCGGTCTCGCGGATCGCGTCGAGCAGCGAGGTCTTGCCGTGGTCGACGTGGCCCATGATCGTCACCACGGGCGGCCGCGGCTTCAGGTCCTCCTCGGAGTCCTCGTGCTCGGGCTCGGCGACCTCCTCCTCGGAGGCGCTCACCACCTCGACCTTGCGGTCGAACTCATCGGCCAGGACGAGGACCGTCTCGTCCGAGAGGCTCTGGGTGAGCGTCGCCATCTCGCCAAGCTGCATCAGCTTCTTGATCAGGTCGGCGCTGCTCACCCCGAAGAGCTCCGCCACCTCGCGCACGGTGGCGCCGGAGGTGACCTTGAGCGCCGGCTCCTCCTGCGGCTCGACGGGCGCCTTCTCCGGCGGCTCCTCGAGCAGCGGACGGCGGCGCCGCCCCCCGCGGCGGCGCGGCGGGCGCTGCTGCTGCGGCGGCGCGGCGGACTCGCGGCGCGAGGCCTGCGAGTCGATCACGACGCGCCGCTTGCGTTTGCCGGCCCCGTCCGGGCGCACCGGCCGCACGGGGCGCTGCGGGCGCGCTGCGCCGTCGTCCTTGGCGGGGCGCTCGGGCGCGGAGGTCGACTTCGCGGCCGCATCGGCGCCGGAGGCGGCCTTCGCGCCCTTCCCTGAGCCCTTGCCGTTCGCCAGCACGCGCGCCACGACCGCCTCGTCGATCGCCGAGGCGGCGGCCTTCACTTCCACACCGGCCTCGCGCAGGCGGGCGATCAGCTCCTTGCTGGAGAGCCCGCGCTCCTTGGCGATCTCGTGAACGCGCTTCTTCGCCACTGCTCTAGATCAAGCCTCCGCTCGTTCTTCCGCGGACGTTTCTTCGCCGTCACCCTCGACGGTAGCGCCCTCGTCCGCCTGCTCGTCGGCTGCGGCCGCCTCGTCGGATGCCTCGGCGTCCTCGGCCTCGGCCTCCCCTTCGGCGCCCTCAGCCTCGCCGGCCTCGTCCGCCTGCGGCTCCACGGCCTCCGCGGCCGGCTCGCCGGCCTGCGCTTCGGACGCCTCGGCCTCGCCGTCAGCGACGTCGGCGCCCTCCTCGGACGCGCCCTCGGCCTCCTCGGCAGCGCCGTCGCCGGCCGCCTCCTCCGCGGGGCCCTCGCCTTCCTCAGCCTCAGCGGCCTCGGCCTGTTGCGCCTCCTCGTAAGCCCGCTCGGCGCGCTCCACCAGCTGCGCCACGGCGCTCTCGTCGGCGTCGGGGTCGGCCAGGGTGGCGACCTCCTCGTCGCTCAGCGAGGCGAGCACGGTGACCTGGTTGGTCGCGAACCGCGCCAGCGCCTGGTGCTGGGGCAGGCCGCAGTAGCGGGACCCGGGCAGCGAGGCGTTGGGGCAGCGCCGGCCGGCCGAGAGCACCGCCGCGCAGCGGCCGTCCGCCTGCTCCTCCTCCTCGGCGTACTCGAGGTCCTCCTGCTGGCTGAACTCGGACTCCGAGACGATGTCCACCTTCCAGCCGGTCAGCTTGGCCGCGAGCCGCGCGTTCTGGCCCTCGCGCCCGATCGCCAGCGAGAGCTGGTCGTCGGGGACGATCACCGTCGCCTCCTTGGTCTCGTCGTCGACGATCACCTCGCGCACGCGTGCGGGTGAGAGCGCCTTGGCGACGAAGCGGGCGGGCTCCTCGTTGTACGGGATGATGTCGATCTTCTCGCCGCGCAGCTCGGAGACGACCATGCGCACGCGGGAGCCGCGCGGGCCGACGCAGGCGCCCACCGGGTCGACGCCGTCGGCGTGCGAGACGACCGCGATCTTGGAGCGGAAGCCCGGCTCGCGGGCGACTCCCACGATCTCGACCAGCCCGTCGGCGACCTCGGGCACCTCGAGCTCGAACAGCTGCTTGATCAGCTCGGGGCTGCGCCGCGAGACGACGATCGTCGGGCCCTTGCCCTCGGCCGAGACGTCGGTGATCACGGCCTTGATGCGCATGCCGTGGTCGTAGCGCTCGTTCCAGACCTGCTCGGAGCGAGGCAGGAGCGCCTCGACCCGGTCGCGCAGCTGCACCAGCGTGTAGCGGTTGTCGGACTGCTGGATGATGCCGGTAACCAGCTCGCCGACGCGGTCCTTGAACTCCTCGTAGACCATCCGGCGCTCCGCCTCACGGATGCGCTGCAGGATCACCTGCTTGGCGGTCTGCGCCGCGATGCGTCCGAAGTCGTCGGGGGTGACGTCGCGGACCTCGATCTGGTCCTCATAGGGGGCGAGCATCTCCTCGTCGAGCTTCGGCTCCTCGGGCTCGCGCGGCTCGCCCGTCTCGGGATCGATCTCGCGCTCCTGCTGCTCGGCGACCTGGGCCAGCAGCTGGCGCTCGAGCTCGGGCGGCAGCACGAGCTCGTAGACGTGGAAGTCGGCGGTCTCGCGGTCGACCTCCACGCGCGCGTAGCGAGCCGCGTTGGGCATCTTCTTGTAGGCGGAGAGCAGCGCGTCCTCGAGCGCCTCCATCAGGGTCTCCGAGTCGATGCCCCGCTGGTTGCCGAGTTCCTTGATCGCGTCGACGAGCTCGCGGCTCACTGCTTGTTACCTCCCAGTCCGAAGTCAGGTACCAGGTTCGAGCGCCGGATCCCCGAGAAGGGGATGCGCACGGCGCCGCCTTCGGCTTCGACCGCGACGGCGTCGTCACCGGCCTCGGTGAGGGTGCCCGTGAAGCTCCTGCGCCCATCGATCGCCTCGCGGGTGCGGACTCGCACCTTGCGACCGAGGTAGCGGCGGAAGTGCTCGGGCTTGGTCAGGGGCCGGTCGGCGCCAGGCGAGGAGACCTCGAGCGAGTAGCGCTCAAGCAGGTCGCGCAGGTGGTTGGTGACCCGCTCGCAGAGCGCCAGGTCGACCCCGTCCGGCCGGTCGATGTAGAGGCGGAGCGTGTCGCCCGCGGGGCGCTCGAGCGCGACCAGCTCGACCGTGGGATCCAGGTCCCGCAGCCGGGCTTCGATCGTCTCCTGAAGTCGCTCCGTCTCGCTCATCGTCCTCGCCGTATTCGGTGCCCTCTTCACCCGGGTCGATGCTGAAAAAAAGGTGGGCACGGGCCCACCTCGACAAAGGTTCGGGTACGCGTTGAGGTTGGTCTGAGTATAGCCGCGCAAACAGGCTCGACCAACGGGCGACCAACGGGTTTTCGGCCGAGTCCGCGCCCTGCCCGCAAGCGGCGGCCGAGCCGTGGCTCTGGGGGCCAGAGCAAGCCGATCAGCGCTCCAAGAGCAGCGTCACCGGCCCGTCGTTCACGAGCTCCACCTGCATGTGGGCGCCGAAAACGCCGCCCTTCGCGCCGAGGCGCTCGCGGAAGCGCTCGTACAGCGGCTCTGCCCGCTCCGGCGGGGCCGCCCCTGTGAAGCTCGGGCGGTTGCCGCGGGACGTGTCCGCGTACAGGGTGAACTGGCTTACGACCAAGACCTCGCGGTCGCCAAGCGCCTCGTTCATGCGCCCCTTGTCGTCCTCGAACACGCGCAGGGCGCGCACCTTGTCTGCGAGCTGGTCCGCGGTCGCCTCGTCGTCCTGCGGGCCGACGCCCAGCAGCACCAGAAGCCCGGGGCCGATCTCGGCGACGCGCTTGCCGTCGACGCTCACCGAGGCGCGGCTCACGCGCTGGATCAGCGCTCGCATCCGTGGCTAGGCAAGCCCGAGGGCGCGGTCCCGGTAGAGCCGGTAGTCACGGCGCTGCGGCTGCAGGTTCGCCGCCATCGCGAGGTGATGGCGGGCGCGCTCGCGCTCGCCGGTCAGCGTCAAGGCCCGGCCGAGGCAGAAGTGCGCGAAGTCGTTCACAGGGTGGGTCTCCACGACCGCCTCGAACTCCGTCGCCGCCTTGGCGAACTGGCGGTTGCGGAAGTAGGCGCGCCCCAGCGCCTCCCGCACCGAGCTCTTGTGCGGCTCGCGCCGCGCGGCCTCGGCCAGCGGCACGGTCGCCTCTTCGAACGCGCCGTCCTCGAGCAACTCGACGCCCCGGCGGTACAGCCGGTAGGTGTCCTCCTCGCGCAGCTCCCGCTCCTCGCGCTCCATGGCGATCCAGTGTAGGCGGCGGCGGGGCGGCGCCCTACCCGGCGCTCGCGCCCAGCAGCTCCGCGGCGCGATCGAGCACGGCCGCGGCGACGGCGTCCTTGCTGGAGCGCTGGACGTGCTGCTCGTCCGTGGCGGTGACGATCGTGACCTCGTTGTGCTCGCTCTCGAAACCGATGTCCGAGCGGGAGATGTCGTTGACGACGATCGCGTCGACTCCCTTGCGGGCGAGCTTGGCGCGGGCGCGCTCGACCGCCCCCTCGCCGTGCTCGGCAGCGAAACCGATCAGCACCTGACCGGGGCGGCGCTGGGCGGCGACGGAGGCGAGCACGTCCTCGGTCGGCTCCAGCCGCAGCTCGAGCTCGCCCGCGCGGGCGAGCTTGCCGGCATGCGGCTCGACCGGGCGGAAGTCAGCGACCGCCGCGGCCATCAGCAACAGATCGCAATCGGCCGCCCGCTCCCTGGTCGCGGCCGCGAGCTCCGCCGCCGTCTCCACGTCGACCCGCTCGACGCCGGCGGGGGCGGGCAGCGCGACGTTGGCCGCGATCAGGGTCACCCGCGCCCCGCGGGCGGCGGCGGCGCGGGCGAGCGCTAGGCCCATGCGGCCGCTGGAGCGGTTGCCGAGGAAGCGCACCGCGTCAAGCGGCTCGCGCGTGCCGCCGGCGGTGACGACGACCCGCCGCCCGCTGAGCGGCCCGCCGTTCGCCCCCTCGCCCCGTGCGGCGATCGCCGCCTCGACCCGCTGAAGCAGCGTCGGCGGCTGCGGCAGGCGCCCCACCCCGTACTCGCCGCGCGAGGCCAGCGCCCCCTCCTCGGGCTCGATCACCTCCACCCCGCGCTCGCGCAGCCTCGCCACGTTCGCCTGGGTGGCGGGGTCTCGGTACATGCGGTCGTTCATCGCCGGCGCGACCAGCCGCGGGGCCGTGCAGGCCAGGAACGCCGTCGTCACCATCGAGTCGGCGACCCCAGCCGCGAGCTTGGCCAGCGTGTTGGCCGAGGCCGGGGCGATCAGGTAGGCGTCGCAGCGCTCAGCCACCGCGAGGTGCCCGATCGGGTCGTGCTCGGGCCGGGTCTCCCCCGGATAGGCGCCGCCCAGCGGGTCGCGCTCGAACTCGTCCTGCAGCACGGGCGCGCCGACGATCGCCTCGAACGAAGCGGGACCCACGAAGCGCGTCGCGGCAGGCGTCATCAACACCCGCACGGCGTGTCCGGACGTCGTCGCCAGCCGCGCCAGCTCCAACGCCCGGTAGGCGGCGATGCCGCCGCTGACGCCGAGCAGGATCCGGGCCACGCGGATGCCGGTGGGCCCGGCTAGGCCTTGTAGCTGTAGCGGAGCTTGCCCGCCGCCAGCTCCTCGAGCGCGATCGTCAGGTAGTTGCCCGACTGCGTCTCGACCATCGGCGGCGTGTACTCCTCGTAGCTGCCCTCGCCGAGCGCGCGGTAGTAGCTGTTGAGCTGGCGGGCACGCTTGGCGGCCACCAGCACCGCCGCGTACAGCGAGTCGGTCTGCTCGAGCAGTGTGTCAACCCTGGGCTTGATCATCTGCGGGCCGGAGTGTAGGGCATAGCTCGGAGCGCACGATCGCGATCAGCTGCTCGGCGGCGCGATCCAGGTCCTCGTTGACGACCACGTGCTTGAACTCCTGGGCGGCCTCCAGCTCCTGCTTGGCCGTCTCCAGCCGCCGTTCGATCGCCTCGGGCGAGTCGGTGCCCCGGTTCACGAGGCGCTCGCGAAGCACCGCCGGGTCGGGCGGGGCGATGAAGATCAGCACGGCCTCGTCCCCCATCGCGGCCCGCACCTGGCGCGCCCCCTGGACCTCGATCTCGAGCACCACCGAGGTACCCTCGGCCAGCGTCCGCTCCACCTCCGTGCGCAGCGTTCCGTAGCGGTTGCCGCTGAACGTCGCGTACTCGAGGAAGTCGCCGCGCTGGGCGCGCCGGTCGAACTCCTCGGGCGAGAGGAAGTGGTAGTCGCGGCCGTCGACCTCGCCCTCGCGGGGAGGCCTGGTCGTGGCCGAGACCGAGAGCTCGAGCTCGGGGATGCGCTCGCGCAGCCGCTTGATCAGCGTGCCCTTGCCGACGCCCGAGGGGCCGGTGATGACGAAGACCCGGGGCTTCACGCTACCCCGTCAAACCCCGCGCGGCGAGAGCCGACTCCCCCGCCCCGCCGCTAACGGCGGCGCAGCATGTTGACGAGCTCGGCCCGCTGGCGCTCGGAGAGCCCGCCGATCGTCTTCGACGGCGAGATGCGGCACTGGTTGAGGATCTTGTTCGCCTTGACCCGGCCGTACTTGGGGACCGCCAGCAGGATGTCGAAGGTCTTGGCCGACTCCATCCACTCGGGCGGATCGAGCAGCAGCTGGTCGACCCTGACCTTGCCGGCCTTGAGATCGCGCTTGAGCTGGGCGCGCTTGCTGCGGATCTCGTTGGCCCTCCGCAGGGCCCGCATCCGCTGTTCGTGCGTTCTCTCGGGGACGGCGGTTGCAGTCTCTGCGGGGGACACGGCGCGGCGAATATAGCGCGGCCTGATTGGGGTGCAAGGGGGACCTGCACGTTTCCGGCCAAATTCGCCTCTACCTCGACTCGAGGTTGAGGGTTGCAGGCGCCTCCCCTCGCTCTTCGAGCAGCTCGCTGAGCTCGCGCCGGACCCGCTCCCCGGCGAGCGGATCGCGGAAGCTCGCGGTGCCGACGGCCACCGCCGTGGCCCCGCAGCGCAGGAAATCGAGCGCGTCACGGCCGCTCTCGATCCCGCCCATCCCGATCACGGGCAGCTCCACCGCGGCGCCGACCCGGCGCACGTGCTCGAGCGCGAGCGGCCGCACCGCCGGGCCCGACAACCCGCCCGATCCGGCCCCCAGCCAAGGCTCGCCGGTGAGGGGGTCGAGCGCGGTCGCGCGCACGGTGTTGATCAGGGACAGCGCGTCGGCTCCCCCCTCCTGCGCGGCGCGCGCGATCGGGGCAGGGTCAGCCACGTTGGGCGTGAGCTTCACGATCAGCGGCTTCGAGGTGAGCGGGCGCAGCGCCCGCAGCAGCGCCTCCGTCTCGCCCGGATCCTCGCCCACGATCAGGCCGGACTTCACGTTAGGGCAGGAGACGTTGAGCTCGACCGCCGCCACCTCCTCGCGCTCCGCCACTGCGCCCACCAGCCGCTCGAAGCCCGCCCGCTCGGTCGCCATCACCGAGACCACGAGCGGCACCGGCAGCTCGGCGAGCTGCGGCAGGTCCTCGGCCAGAAACCCCTCCAGGCCCTTGTTGGGCAGGCCGATCGAGTTGATCAGCCCGCTCGCCGCCTCCCAGAGCCGGTGCGGCGGGTTGCCCGCGCGCGGCTCGAGGGTGATCGTCTTGGAGACGAAGGCGGCGAAGGGAAAGCGCTCCACCAGCTGGTCGCCGAACACGCGCCGGGCCGCGATCGCATCGAACGTGCCCGAGCCGTTGAGGACCGGGTGGGCGAGCTCGAGGCCGGCGATCCGGATCACTCCCGCGCCTCCGGCCCCACCAGCGCCGTCGCGATGCGGTCGCCGCGCATCACCGGCCCGTCCACGCACAGGCGCGCGTAGCCGCCCTCGGCCAGCGGCACCGCGCAGCCGAAGCAGGCCCCGAAGCCGCACGCCATCGGCGACTCCATCGCGAGCTCGACCGGGGCGCCGCGCTGGGCGCAGAGCCTGCGCACCGCCTCCAGCATCGCCGGCGGCCCGCAGGCGTAGACGGCGGAGCGGGCAGCGTCAGGCCCCTTGAGCGCGACCGCGAGCAGGTCGGTCACGTACCCGCGGTGCCCCGCGTGGCCGTCCTCGCTCGCGAGCCCCACCTCCTGGCAGCGAAACAGTTCGAGCCCGCCGGCGTGGGCGCGATCGCGGAAGCCGATCAGGGTGCGCACCGGGAAGGCACGCCGCGCGAGCTGGTGGCGCAGCATCGCGATCGGCGCGATCCCCACCCCGCCCCCGACCAGGATCGCGCCGGCCGCCTCCGGGTTGAGCTCGAGCGGCGGTGAGAACGGCACCCCGAGCGGCCCGGTGATGCGCATCCGCGCCCCGGCCTCGAGCTTCGCCAGCGCCCGGGTCCCGGGCCCGACCTCCGCCAGCAGGAAATCCAGGCGGATGCCGTCCGCGCTGGGCTCGGCCGCCGCGACCGAGCAGGCGCGCGGCAGGTAGGGCCGGCCGTCCGGCCCGCCCCAGTCCGGTCCGGAGAGCATGTAGAACTGGCCCGGTGCCGGCTGCGCGCCCGAGGCGTCGCGCACCGAGACGATCACGTAGCCGCCGCTGCGGCGCCGGTCGGTGACCTCGCACCAGCGCGCACCGAGCGGTGCGGGCCGCGCCTGCGTCAAGGCGCCTCCACCGCGCCCAGGGCGTCGCCCCGCTCGTCGCCGGCGGCGCCGCTCGACCCGTGCAGCTCCTGCAGGCTGCGCGGCTCGCTGCGCGCGGCCGAGCGGGCGGCGAAGATCGCCCGCGCCGCGGCCGAGGCGCCGGTCATCGTGGTCACGCAGGGGATGCCGTGGCGCACCGCGGCGGTGCGGATCTCGTACCCGTCGGAGCGCGCGCCGCTCCCGGTCGGCGTGTTGATCACCAGGTCGACCTCGCCGGAGCGGATCAGATCGACGACGTGCGGCGAGCCCTCGCTGATCTTGTTGATCGCGCGCACGGGGATGCCCATGCGCGAGATCGCCTGCGCGGTGCCGCCCGTGGCCAGGACCTCGAACCCGAGGTCATGGAAGCGGCCCGCCAGCTGCGTGGCCGCCGGCTTGTCGGTGTCGGTGACCGAGATGAAGACCGTCCCCTCGAGCGGCAGCGCCGAGCCGGCCGCGGCCTGGGCCTTGCCGAACGCGGTCGGGAAGTCGCTGGCGACGCCCATCACCTCGCCCGTCGACTTCATCTCCGGCCCCAGCCGGGCGTCGGCGCCGGCGAAGCGCGCGAACGGCATCACCGCCTCCTTGACCGAGACGTGCCCGCTGGGCATCTCCGGCAGCTCCTGATCGGCCAGCCGCTCGCCCAGCATCAGCCGGCAGGCGATCTTCGCCAGCGGCGCGCCGATCGCCTTGGAGACGAAGGGCACGGTGCGGGAGGCGCGCGGGTTGGCCTCGATCACGTAGAGGGTGCCGCCCGCGATCGCGTACTGGACGTTGAGCAGCCCGACCACGCCCAGCTCCAGGGCGAGCTTCTTCGTGGTCTCGCGGATCTGCTCGAGCATCTCGTCGCCGAGGCTCATCGGCGGCAGCACGCAGGCCGAGTCGCCCGAGTGCACGCCGGCCTCCTCGACGTGCTGCATGATCCCCGGCACCGCCGCCTCCGTCCCGTCGCAGAGTGCGTCGACGTCGACCTCGATCGCGTCCTCCAAGAAGCGGTCGAGCAGCAGCGGGTGCTCTGGGTCGGCCTTGACGTTCGCCCGCAGGTACGCGTCGAGCTGCTCGGGCGAGTAGCAGATCTCCATCGCGCGGCCGCCGAGCACGTAGGAGGGCCGGACCAGGAGCGGGAAGCCGACCTCGCGCCCCACGCGCATCGCCTCCTCGGCCGAGTAGGCGGTCCCGTAGGCGGGGTGGGCGATGCCGAGCCGCCGCAGCAGATCCCCGAAGCGGCCGCGGTCCTCAGCCAGGTCGATCGCGTCGACCGGCGTGCCCAGGAGCGGCACCCCCGCCGCTTCCAGCGCCCGGGCGAGCTTCAGCGGCGTCTGCCCGCCGAACTGCACGATCACGCCCTCCGGGCGCTCGACCTCGATCACGGCCAGCACGTCCTCGGCGGTGAGCGGCTCGAAGTAGAGGCGGTCCGAGGTGTCGTAGTCGGTCGAGACTGTCTCGGGGTTGCAGTTGACCATCACCGCGTCGCGGCCCGACTCCCGCACGGTCATCGCCGCGTGCACGCAGCAGTAGTCGAACTCGATCCCCTGCCCGATCCGGTTCGGGCCCGAGCCCAGGATCACGACCGACGGTCGCTCGCCGCGCCGCACCTCGCCCTGCAGCGGCACCGGCGCGCGCTCGTGCGAGGAGTAGTAGTACGGCGTGCGCGCCTCGAACTCGGCGGCGCAGGTATCGACGGACTTGAAGGTGCGCTCGCAGCCCTCCGTGCCCTCCCCCTCGAGCGCCAGCGCCCGCAGCTCGCGCAGGAACCAGGGGTCGATCGAGGTGCGCGCGTGCGCCTCCTCGATCTCGACGCCGCGGCGAAACGCCTCCAGCAACAGGTCGAAGCGCTCGGGCGAGCCGCGCTCGAGCCGCCGCAGAAGCTCCTCGCGGTCCTCGGGGAAGACGGGCGGCGCGTCGAGCTCGCGGGAGCGCATCGCCTTGGCGAAGGACTCGCGGAAGGTCCGGCCCAGCGCCATCGCCTCCCCCACCGACTTCATGTGCGTGGTCAGGCTGCCCTCGGCGCCGGGGAACTTCTCGAAGGCGAAGCGCGGCACCTTCGTCACGACGTAGTCGATCGTCGGCTCGAACGCCGCGGGCGTGGCCTGGGTGATGTCGTTCGGCACCTCCTCCAGCGAGTAGCCGACCGCGAGCTTCGCCGCGATCTTCGCGATCGGGAACCCGGTCGCCTTCGAGGCGAGGGCCGAGGAGCGCGAGACGCGCGGGTTCATCTCGATCACGACGATCTCGTGCGTCTCGGGGTTGACCGCGAACTGCACGTTGGAGCCGCCTGTCTCCACCCCCACGGCGCGGATCACCTTGAGGGCCTGGTCGCGCAGCTGCTGGTAGAGGTCGTCGCTCAGCGTCTGCGCGGGGGCGACCGTGACCGAGTCGCCCGTGTGCACCCCCATCGGGTCCACGTTCTCGATCGAGCAGATCACGACCACGTTGTCATTGCGGTCGCGCATCACCTCGAGCTCGAACTCGCCCCACCCGAGCACCGACTCCTCGACTAGCACCTGGTTGATCGGGCTCGCGGCCAAGCCCTCGGAGACGACCTGGCGCAGCTCGGTCTCGTCGTGGGCGACGCCGCCGCCCTCGCCGCCGAGCGTGAACGCCGGCCGCACGATCGCCGGCAGCTTGATGCTGCCCTCCGCCAGCTTCTGCTCCGCCTCGGCGACCGAGGTGACGATCGTCGACCAGGGCACGCGCAGCCCCGCCCCCTCCATCGTCTTGCGGAAGGCCTCGCGGTCCTCGGCCCGGTGGATCGCGTCGTAGTTGGCGCCGATCAGCTCCACGCCGAAGCGCTCGAGCGTGCCGTCGTCGTGCAGCGCCTTGGCCAAGTTCAGCGCGGTCTGCCCGCCCAGCGTCGGCAGCAGCGCGTCGGGGCGCTCGCGCTCGATGATCGCCGCCACCGACTCCGGCACGAGCGGCTCGACGTAGGTGCGGTGGGCGAACTCGGGGTCGGTCATGATCGTCGCCGGGTTCGAGTTGACGAGCACGACCTCGTAGCCCTCCTCGAGCAGGACCTTGCAGGCCTGCACGCCCGAGTAGTCGAACTCAGCCGCCTGGCCGATCACGATCGGCCCCGAGCCGATCAGCAGGATCTTGGAGATGTCGGTGCGCCTAGGCACGGGCGAGCTCCAGGAAGCGGTCGAAGAGGTAGCGGGCGTCGCGCGGGCCGGGGCCCGATTCGGGGTGGTACTGCACGGCGCGCGCGGGCACCTCGCGCAGGGCGATCCCCTCGACCGTGCGGTCGTAGAGGTTGATGTGGGTCAGCTCGGCGGGCCCGTGCTCGGTCTCCCAGCGCACGGGCTCGTCGACCTCGATCCGCTCACCGCCGTCGGGCGCGCGCACCGCGAAGCCGTGGTTCTGCGAGGTGATGTCGATGCGCCCGCTCGCCAGGTCCTTGACCGGGTGGTTGGCGCCGCGATGGCCGAAGGGGAGCTTGAACGTCTCCAGCCCGAGCGCCCGGGAGAGCAGCTGGTGGCCGAGGCAGATCCCGACCACCGGGCGCTGCCCGAGCAGCTCGCGTACGGTCGCGACGATGTAGTCGAGCGCGGCCGGGTCGCCGGGCCCGTTGGCGAGGAAGACCAGGTCCGGATCGCGCTCGAGCACGTCGGTGGCCGTGCTCGTGCAGGGCAGCAGCGTGAGCCGGGCGCCACGGGCGTTCAGCCTCTCCACGATCGAGCGCTTGATACCGGTGTCGATCACTACGACGTGCGGCCCGGGGCCGGGCACCTCCTGCGGCTCGGAGCGGGTCACGGTGCGCGCGAAATCGGCGCCCGTCATGGGCGGTTCCGCGGCGATGCGCGCGGCCGCGTCGTCGGGATCGACCGAGGCCGCGAAGACGCCGCCGCGCATCGTGCCCGCGTCGCGGATCCGCCGCACCAGCTCCCGCGTGTCGACGCCGGTGATCCCCATCACGCCCTGCGAGCGCAACCAGTCGAGCCAGCCGCCCTCCGAGCCCGCCACGTCGGTCGAGTTGCGCGCGTCGCGCATGATCACCGCTCGCGCGTGCGCCCGCTCGGACTCCATCGCGCTGGAGCGCACCCCGTAGTTGCCGATCATCGGATAGGTGAACGTGATCAGCTGGCCCGCGTAGGAGGGGTCGGTGACCGACTCCTGGTAGCCCGTCATCGCCGTGTTGAAGACCACCTCGCCGGTGACCGCCTCGATCCCCTCGGCTGGCCCGGCGCCGCAGATCTCGCCCGGAAGCCTCGTCCCGTCCTCGAGCAGGACGTAGCCGCTCATCCCGCGACCCCCATCGCGAAGCTCCGCTGCCGGTAGGCGACCCGTCCGGCGGCGATCGTCACCAGCACCCGCCCCCGCAGGGTGCGCCCGGCGAAGCAGGAGTTGCGCGAGCGGCTCTCCCAGCCGTCGGCGCCGGCCTCCCACTCGCGCTCCAGGTCGATCAGCACGAGGTTGGCCTCCGCGCCGGGCACGAGCGTCGGCGGCTCGAAGCCGAGCGCGGCCGCCCCCGCGCCGAGCCGCTCGATCAGCGTGCCCAGCTCGAGCAGCCCGGGTTCGACGAGGTCCGTGTAGAGCGCGGCGAATGCGGTCTCCAGTCCGGTCACGCCCATCGCCGCCTGCTCGAACGGCACCTCCTTCTCGTCCTGCGAGTGCGGCGCGTGGTCGGTGGCGACGCAATCGATCACGCCGGAGCGTAGGGCGGCGATCAGCGCCTGGCGGTCCGACTCCGCCCGCAGGGGCGGGTTCATCTTGAAGCGCGCGTCCAGGCTCATCACCGCCTCGTCGGTCAGCGTCAGGTGGTGCGGGGTCGCCTCGCAGGTGACCGACACCCCCGCCCCCTTCGCGCGCTCGATCGCCGCCACCGACTCGGCGGCCGAGAGGTGCTGGATGTGCACGCGCGCCCCCTCGTAGGCGGCGAGGGCGAGATCGCGCTCGATCAGCGTGGACTCGGAGACCGAGGGGATGCCGGCCAGGCCCAGGCGAGCGGAGACGCGGCCCTCGTGCATCACGCCGGCGCCCGAGAGCGCCGGGTCCTCCTCGTGCAGCGCGATCGGCAGGTCCGCCAGCGCCTGGTACTGCAGCGCGCGCCGCATCACGCCGGCCGAGCACACCGGTAGCCCGTCGTCGCTGAGGGCGACGGCGCCGACCTGGGCGAGCTCGGTGGCGTCCGTGAGCTCCTCGCCGCGCATGCCGCGCGTGAGCGTCGCCGCGAACCCGGTGGGGATCGCGGCCTCGGCGCGTGCGCGCTCGCGCAGCGACTCGACCGCAGCTGGGTTGTCGACCGGCGGGTCGGTGTTGGCCATCGCGACGATCCCGCAGTAGCCGCCGGCGGCGGCCGCGCGGGTGCCGGTCTCGATGTCCTCCTCGTCCTCGCGGCCGGGAGTGCGCAGGTGCACGTGGGGGTCGAAGAAGGCTGGCGTCACCAGAAGATCCTTCGCCTCGATCAGCTCCGCCTCAGGGAGCTCGGCGCTGCCGGGGGCGGCGAGCTCCGCGACGCGGCCCTCGCGCACCACCACGTCGTGCGGCGCGTCAATGCCCGCGCGCGGATCGACCACGCGCGCCTCGCGCAGGATCACCGCCTCGCGCCCGGGCTCGGCGCCGCCGCGCCAGTCGAGGCTGCCGATCGCCCTCACGCCGGCTCTCCGATCGGCGCCTGGGCGGAAACCTGCGCCCCCGCGCGCTCTCGGCCGGCGCGGGGGCGCTCACCGCCGGCCAAGAGCTCGTACAGGATCGCCATGCGCACGAAGAGCCCGCCGCGCACCTGCTCGGCGATCAGCGAGTTGGGGCCGTCGACGACCTCCGGCGCCAGCTCGACGCCGCGGTTGACCGGGCCCGGGTGCATGAGCAGCTGCCGCGGCCCCAGCCGGCGCGCATCGATCTGGTAGTTGGCGACGTACTCGCGCAGCGAGGGCAGGTAGCTCTCCTCCATGCGCTCGCGCTGCATGCGCAGCGCGTAGACGACGTCGGCCTCGTCGAGGCCCTCGAGCCGGTGGGTGACCTCGCAGCCGAGGGCGTCGGCCGCCTCGCGCGGGATCAGCGTCGGCGGGCCGCAGAGCGTGACCTCGGCACCCATCATGCGGAAAGCCTGCGCGCTCGAGCGCGCCACCCTGCTGTGCAGCACGTCGCCGACGATCCAGATCCGCTTGCCCTCGAGCGAGCCCAGCCGCGCGCGCAGCGCGTAGACGTCGAGCAGGGCCTGGCTGGGGTGCTCGTGCTTGCCGTCGCCGGCGTTGACCACGGCCGCGTCGGTCCAGCCCGCGACCAACTGGGCCGCGCCCGCGTGCGGGGCGCGGATCACGATCGCCTCCGGCTCGTAGGCCGAGAGCGTGGCGACGGTGTCGCGCAGCGACTCCCCCTTCTCGACCGAGGAGTTCGCGGCCTTGACCGAGACCAGGTCGGCGGAGAGCCGCTTCGCCGCCAGCTCGAACGAGGTCGAGGTGCGGGTGCTCGCCTCGAGGAAGAGGGAGACGATCGTGCGGCCGCGCAGGGTCGGCACCTTCTTGATGTCGCGACGGCCGACCTCGGCGAAGCTGTCGGCGCGCTCCATGATGCGCTCGATGCCGGCGCGGTCGAGGTCCTCGATGGAGAGCAGATGCCTCATCGCGCCCCCTTCCCCGCGCCGGCGCCGACCGGCTCAGGCGCCTCGCCGATCGCCACCTCGTCCACCCCGTCGGTCTCCTCCAGTCGCACGAACACGCGCTCGTCACGCGCAGTCGGCAGGTTCTTGCCGACGTAGTCGGGGCGGATCGGCAGCTCGCGGTGGCCGCGATCCACGAGCACGGCCAGCTGGACCCGCGCGGGGCGCCCGTAGTCGAAGAGGGCGTCGATCGCCGCGCGCACGGTGCGCCCGGTGTAGAGGACGTCGTCGACTAGGACGACCGTGAGCCCCTCGGGGTCGAAGTCGAGGTGCGAGGAGTGCACGACGGGCGCGGTCGGCCGCTCGTCGAGGTCGTCCCGGTAGAAGGCGATGTCGATGTCGCCCCGCGGGATCTCCATCCCGGCCAGGCCGTCCACCAGCTCGCCGAGCCGGCGCGCGAGCACGGCCCCGCGGGTGTGGATGCCGACGATCGCGAGCCGCTGCGGCGCGCGGTTGTTCTCCAGGATCTCGTGCGCGATCCGCACCAGGGTGCGGCGCACGTCGTCACGGTCGAGCACGACCTTCTCGTTCAAACTCGCTCCTTCCTGGCCTCGCTGGACCGGGTTAAAGGAACCGACGCAGGTCAGGCTACCAGGGGGGGCAGACCCCAAGCTAGGGGCTCCCCGTGGATCCCAGACCGCCGCGCCAACCAGCGCTTCACGGACCACCCCAAAGTGCCACCGCTTCACGAAGGCCACCGAGGGGGTGGTTGGCGTGACGCGGTGCCGTACCTGGCCTCCAGCACCGCTTCACCGAGAACCCCTTTCCGGCCCACCGCTTCACGAAGGCCACCGAGGGGGTGGCGTCGGTGAGGCGGTGGCGGTTGTGGCGGCGCCTGCTCCGCCGGGATGGGCGCGGGAAGGGGGCGCTCCGCCGCGCGATCCGCGATGATCGTGCGCGGTGAACGAGCGCCGCCTGCACCTGCCTCGAAGGCCGGTCCGCGATCCCTCGCGCCTGCGCCCGATCGACCGTGACGTGGCGGACGCGATCGCGCGTCACCGGGCGGCGGGCGCGTTCTTCGAGGCGGGCGGCGTACGGAGCTTCGCCCGCACCCAGGGGCGGGGCGCCGACGTCGTGCTCCTGCACGGCGTGCCCACCAGCTCCTTCCTCTACCGCCGAGTCCTGCCGGTGCTCGCCGAGCAGGGCCTGCGGGCCACCGCGCTCGACTTCCCGGGCCTCGGCCTCGCCGATCGCCCGCGGGACTTCGACTACAGCTGGTCGGGCCTGGCGAGGTGGCTCGACGCCGCGCTCGACGCCCTCGGGATCGACCGCTGCCACCTCGCCATCCACGACATCGGCGGGCCGATCGGCTTCGAGTGGGCGATCCGCCACCCCGACCGCGTGCTCTCGGTGAGCGTGCTCAACACGCTGGTCGACGTCGCCGGCTTCCGCCGGCCCTGGCCGATGCGCCCCTTCGCCCACCGCGGCGTGGGCGAGCTGTGGCTGCGCGCGACGCCGCGCGCGGTCGTCGCCCGCATCTTCTACGCGCTGGGGATCGCTCAGCCCGGGGCCGTGCCGCTGGCGGACGTCTACGCCCACGTGGCGCTGCTGCGCCTCCGCGACCGCGGGCGAGCGTTCCTGCGGATCATGCGCAGCTTCGAGCTCACCGAGGAGAAGGAGCGCTTCCTGCGCGAGGGGCTCGCCCGCCGCGAGTGGCCGGCGCGGCTGATCTGGGGCGAGCGCGACCCCGTGTTCGGCCTCGAGCACCTGCGCGCCCTGCAGGGAGCGCTCGGGCTCGAGGACGCGATCATGCTGCCCGCCAAGCACTACCCGCAGGAGGACCACGCGAGCGAGGTCGCGCAGGCGATCGCCGACCTCGCCGCGCCCCTGGGCTGAGCTAGGGGGCCGCCTGCGGGTCAGCCGCGCGCTGGTCGCGAGCCGCCTTGGCACCTCCCTCGACGAGCTGCGGCGCCCCCCGCTCGGGGAACGGGATCTCCACCACGTCGAAGTCGCGCGGCGCCACGACCTCGGACATCTCCTCGCGCGCTTGGGCGAGCACGGCGGGCACGTGGTAGCGCGAGGAGATGTGTACCAGCGCCAGCATCCGCACCTGCGCCTCGCGAGCCAGGCGCGCCGCCTGCCGCGCGGTCGAGTGCGCGGTCTCGGCCGCGCGCTGCTCCTCCGCGTCGTCGAAGCTCGCGTCGTGGATCAGAAGCTCGGCCTCGTGCGCGGCGACCCGCACCATCTCGCAGGGGGCGGTGTCGCCGCTGATCACCACCTTGCGCCCGGGGCGCGGCGGGCCCATCACCTGCTCCGGCCGCACCTCGCCCTGCGGTCCCTGAACGACCTCGCCGGCCTGCAGGCGGCCGAAGTCCGGCCCCGGCTCGAGCCCCAGGCGGCGCGCCGCCTCGGGGTCGAAGCGCCCTGGACGCTCCTGCTCGACGAAGGCGTAGCCGTAGGCGCGCACCTTGTGCTCGACCGGGAAGCAGCGCACCTCGTAGCGCTCGTGCGCGACCGCCTCGCCCGGCTCGAGCTCGACCAGCTCGACCTCGAAGGCGAGCCGCCCGACGATGCGCCGCAGGACGGCGAAGAGGTCGCGCAGCCCCGGCGGCCCGAAGACCCGCAGCGGCGCGGTGCGCCCGTGCAGGTCGTAGGTCTTGAGCAGGCCCGGCAACCCCAGGTAGTGATCGGCGTGGAAGTGCGTGAGGTAGACCTCGTCCAGCTGGACCAGGCCGGTCGAGCGCTGCATCTGCCGCTGCGAGCCCTCGCCGCAATCGAAGAGCAGGCGCTCGCCGCCGGCCCGCAGCAGGACGCAGGCGGTGCCGCGGCGCGCGGTCGGCACCGAGCCTCCGGTTCCCAGGAAGACGATGTCCAGGTCCATCGCGGGCGACTACGGTATCCGCACAGGCCGCGGCCCCGCGCGACCGGGTACCCTCATCACGACTCCGGCGCCCGTAGCTCAGTGGATAGAGCGTCCGCCTCCGGAGCGGAAGGTCGCAGGTTCAAATCCTGCCGGGCGCACTTCTCATGCGGAAAAGCGCCAAGCGGCCGGGCGAGCGGGATCGGCCGCCCGTGATCCTCGTCGCGCCCGACTCGTTCAAGGGCACCTACCCCGCGCCGAAGGTCGCCGCCGCGATCGCCCGCGGGGCGCGTGCGGCGGGCGCCGAAGCGCGCGAGCTGCCCCTGGCCGACGGCGGCGAGGGCACCCTCGACGTGGTGCTGGCCGCGCGCGGCGGCGAGGAGCGCACCGTCCAGGTCAGCGACCCGCTGGGGCGAGCTGTCAGCGCCCGCTTCGCCCTCTTGGGGCCGGCTGCCGACGGCGTCGTCGAGGCCCTGGTCGAGTCCGCTCAGGCGATCGGCCTCGCCCTGCTCGCCCCGCACGAGCGCGACCCCTGGTCGGCCACGAGCCGCGGCGTGGGCGAGCTGATCGTCGCCGCGGCGCGGTCGGGCGCGCAGCGGATCATGGTCGCGGTCGGCGGCTCGGCCACGGTCGACGGCGGCGAGGGCGCGATCGAGGCGATCGAGGGCGCTGGCGGCCTCGGCGCGGCCGAGCTCGTGGTGCTCTGCGACGTCGACACCGAGTGGGAGCGCTGCGCCGAGGTGTACGGCCCGCAGAAGGGCGCCGACCCCGCGACCGTGGAACGCCTCGCCGAGCGGCTGGGGCGACTCGCCGAGCGGCTTCCCCGCGACCCCCGCGGCGTGCCCGGCGGCGGCGCGGCCGGCGGGCTCGCGGGCGGGCTCTGGGCCCAGTACGACGCCCGGCTCGTGGCCGGTGCGGAGCGCGTCCTCGCGATCGTGGGCTTCGAGCGCGAGCTCGAGCAGGCGGATGCGCTCGTACTCGGGGAGGGCCGCCTCGACCGCCAGACGCTCGAGGGCAAGATCGCGGCCCGCGCCGCGGTCCGCGCCGCCGGGGCCGGAGTGCCGATCTTCGCCGTCGTGGGACGCGACGAGCTCGGACCGCACGCCGCAGCGCTCGGGCTCGAGCTCGTGCTCGAGGCAGGCGACCCCGAGGCATTCGAGCGCGCGGGCGCCGCGATCGCCGAACGGGTGCTCGCGGGCCCTGGGCCCGAGCGTGCTCCCGTATCTCAGCCGCCGAGGTAGCTCACGTGCCACCACTCCTCCGCGGCGTCGACCTTGCCCCAGCCGTAGGCGGCGCCGATGCGGTCGATCACCTCGCGCATGATCGGTTCCGCCACGTCGACAGCCACGCCCCGCTCGTGCGCTGAGCCGCCGGGCGGCGCCGCGAGCGGCCCCGTGCCCTGCAGGTACTGCTCGTAGAGCTGCGCCTGTTGCGCGTAGGTGCGGTAGGCGGAGAGCGGCCCGGCCGGGTAGAGGTCGACACCGAACTGCGCAAGCGACGCCTCGCGCATCGCGTTCCAGGCGTCGGCCGCCGCCGGATCGAGGTGCAGATCACCCCACGGCGAGGGAATGTGGCCGAGGCCATAAGTGCCGGCGGCGGCGGGCTCGCTCGCCGCCGGCGGCGCCGCGGCCAGCGCCGCTGCCCCCTCCTCCACCGTGGGCACCTGGATGGTCTGGCCCGCGATCAGGTACGCGTCCTCCGGCAGGCCGTTGAAGGCCGCCACGGTGCGCGTGGTGAGGTTGTTCGCGTACGCGATCCCCCAGAGCGTCTCGCCCGGCTGAACCACGTGCGGCACCGCCGCATGCGCACCTCCGGTCGCTCCCATTCCCCCCAGTCCGGCCGCAGCCAGCGCCGCGGCAGCGACCGTGAGCCTGCGCGATCCCCCCTTGGATCTGCGCGTCATGGACTGCTCCTTTCGTAGGGTTCGCCGACCCCTACGAGGCCCGCCGATCCGCTCCTGCCGCCTTTACAGGGGTTACGGCGCCTGCAGCGGATCGTCCGTTCGCGCGCGGCGTTCCCCAGCGGACCCGTTGCCCTCGCGCGGGCCGCGGCGCGTGAGCAGGCCGGTCGCCCGGCGCAGCGGGTGGATCGCGTCGCTGACCTCGATCAGCTGCGGCTCGAGGCGGCCGACCGCGTCCGCCACCTCATCCAGCCGTCCGTCGAGCGGCTCGACCGCGGCGTGCACGGCGCCGGTCCGGGCCTCGACCCGCTCCACCGCCTGGCGCATGAGGCGCACCTCCTCGTGCAGCCGGACCGCGGTCTCGCGGATCGCCCGCAGCTCCCGCAACAGCCCGGGCAGGATCCCGAGCGCGTCGCGGATCGGCGCCAGGTCCAAGCGCGGGATCACCGCCGCCCGCCCCCGGACGCCGGGTGACGCCCGAGCTCCTCGCCAAAGGCGTCCTCGACCGCCTCGGTCATCGTTGCGCGGAAGACCGCGAGCACGACGTCGGAGGCGATCGGGCGCAGCTGCTCGATCGCCTCGACCACCTCGTTCCAGCTCTGCTCGGAGTGCTCGCTCTCCTCGAAGGGCCGCCAGACCCATTTCAGGAACAGGCGCACGAACTCGTTGGCGATCCCCGCGCAGTGCTTCTTCACCTCCGCCACCACGTCGAGCGCGGCCTCCAGCGGCACCCCGCGCGTCATCACCTCACGCGCCGTGGTGAACAGCGAGGGACTCGGCACCTCGAAGCGATCCTCACCGAGCGGCACCAGCAGACCCAGGTCGATCGCCTTCCCCATCGCCTTGCGACTGGCCTGCTCGCCGAACATCTCGTTCAGCTCGTCCAGCGATAGGACCTGCGCCTGCTCCGACTCGAACGGCGCCATGATCGCGCGGCGCAGGTGCAGCAGGCGCTCGGACGACGAGTGCGCGCCCTCCAGCAGACGCTCGATCCCCTTCAGGTTGAACCCGTCGGCCTGCAGCTCCTGGATCAGGCGCAGGCGGGCGACGTGCTCGGGCCCGTAGTAGCCGACCCGGTGGCGCACCTCCGGCGGCTGCAACAGGCCGCGCGCCTGGTGTGCGCGGATGTTGCGCACGCTCATCCCCGTCTCGTTGGCGAGCTGCTCGATCGTGAGCTGGTTGGGCGAGGAGCGCCCCTCGTCGTCCCCTTCCTCCACGACCCGCAGATGCTCCCCGGGCATGGCAGCAGCGTACCAACGGTCCAGGGTGGTCCCGGCAAACGATTACATTGGTCGATGTAACGTCGATCGGCGTACGGGTGTACTCCCGGACGACGACCGTGAACCGCCGAAAGGACGCAGGATGAACCGCAAGCTCGTCAGCGCCACCGCCGTCCTCGCGCTCCTGGCGGGCGCCGAGCCGGCGTTGGCCCAAGCCGGGGAACCGCCCGCTGGCGGGGCCGCCCTCGACCAGGTGATCGGCGGAACCGTCGCCTCGCTGCTGCTGACCGCCCTGTTGCTCTGGCTTGGGCTGGGCCACCGCAGCGGCCGGCTCCGCGCGCTGGCCCGCGCGGCTGCGGCCGCCGAGCGGGCGACGACGCTGCCGGGCTGGGCCGCCCTGCCCTCGCTGCTCTCGGGCCTCTCCTTGGTCGTCGCGCTGATCGGCTTCCTCTGGGACGTCTCGATCCACATCGACAACGGGCGCGACACCGGCCCCTTCGCCAATCCCTCGCACTTCCTGATCCTGGCTGGGCTCTTCGGGCTCTTCGCAGCGGGCTGGTTCGCCTGCGTGCTTCCCCTCCAGCGTCCCTCCGCAAGCGCGGTGCGCGTCCTCGGCGACTGGTACGCGCCCATCGGCGGGGTGCTCTTGGTCGCCGCCTCCACCTACGCCCTGATCGGCTTCCCCCTCGACGACATCTGGCACCGGCTCTTCGGCCAGGACGTGACGCTCTGGGGCCCGACGCACCTGATGATGATCTCGGGCGCCGGGATCAGCCTGCTGGCGCTCGCCGCGCTCCTCGTCGAGGGCGAGCGGGCGCGCGGCGGCAGCGAGCAGGAGCTGCCCATGCGCCTGTGGATGCGGCGCGTGGGGCTGGCCGGCGGCCTGCTCATGGGGCTCTCGGTCTTCCAGGGCGAGTTCGACTTCGGCGTGCCTCAGTTCCGGCTCGTCTTCGGGCCGGTCCTGGTCATGCTCGCGGCGGGCGTCGGCCTGGTCTCGCTGCGGATCTGGCTCGGGCGCGGCGCCGCGCTCGGGGCCGTCGCCTTCTTCCTTCTGGTCCGCGGGCTCGTCTCGGTCATCGTCGGGCCGATCCTCGGCCAGAGCACGCCGCACTTCCCGCTCTACATCGGCGAGGCGCTGGCGGTCGAGCTCGTCTTCGCGCTCCTGCCCCGGGCCAGCGCCCTGCGCGCGGGCCTGGTCAGCGGCATTGCGATCGGCACCATCGGGCTCGCCACGGAGTGGGCCTGGTCGCATGTGTGGATGCCGATCCCCTGGAGCGCCGAGCTCGCGCCGGAAGGGATCGCCTACGGCCTGGCGGCGGCGCTTGCGGGCTCGCTGGTCGGCGCCTGGATCGGCGAGCGGCTCGCCTCCGATCGCCTGCCGCGCACGCGCGAGGCGCGGGTGGGCGCCGTGGTCGGCGCCGTAGCGATGCTCGCGCTGGTCGGCTGGCTCCTCTACAAGCCCCCGGTCGAGGGCGTGTCCGTCACGGTCACGCTCGAGCCCGCGCCGGGCGAGCGGGACGGTCGGTGGGTCTACCCGCACGTCGCCTTCGACCCGCCCGACGCGCCGGAGGGCGCTGAGGCGCTCAACGTCACCGCCTGGCAGGGCGGCGGCTTCGTCCTCGAGAAGCTCGTGCGCAGCGGCGACGGCACCTACACGACCGAGCAGCCCATCCCGGTGTACGGCAACTGGAAGGCCCTGATCCGGATGTCGCGCGGCAACACGATGAGCGCGGCGCCGATCTACCTGCCCGAGGACCCGGCGATCCCAGCAACCGAGGTGCCGGCGCTGCCCCGCTTCGAGCGAACGATGGTTGCCGATCACAAGATCCTGCAACGCGAGCAGAAGGAGGGCGTGCCCGCTTGGCTCACCGTCTTTGGCTATCTGACCGTGGGTGGGCTCGCGCTCGGGATCTGCCTGATCTTCGCCTGGGGCCTGCATCGGCTCGCGCTGGGGACGCGCCCGACGACGCCTGGGCCTCCCGGGCAGAGCGCCCCGCGGGCGCGCGCCCCGGTCGGCGCGGGGGCATGAGGCTCGTGATCTCCCTCGCTGAGCTGCCGCTCGCCGACCACCCGGGGAGCCTGGTGGCCGCGATCCCCTTCTTCGTGCCCGCGCTACTGATCGTCGGCGGTCTCGTGGTGCTGCGGCTGCGCGAGCGCTCGCGCGATGATTAGGGCGTGATGGACAGGCGCGGACGCAAGCTCCTGACGGCCGGCGTGCTGACGGCCGGCGTGGCCCTCGGGGGTTGGCTCAACGCGCGGCAGATCGAGCGCGCGAGCGCGCGGCGGCGGGCGCGCGCCGACCGCGGGCGGCCGGTCGAGGTAGCCGGGGCCGCGGGCAACCGCCTGCACGTCCGCGTGCACGGCCCCGAGGATGCGCCCACGCTCGTGCTCGTCCACTGCTGGACGGGCACCTCGGAGCTCTGGCACAAGCAGGTCGACGCGCTCGCGGGCGAGCTGCGCATCGTCACCTACGACCACCGCGGGCACGGGCTCTCCGAGGACGCCCCCGACGGCGACTACTCGCTGGAGGCGCTCGCCGCCGACCTCGACGCGGTGATCCGGGCCACGGTGCCGGCCGGTGAGCGGCCGCTTCTCGCGGGACACTCGATGGGGGCGATGACGATCGCCGCCTGGGCCGCCGCCAACAGCGGGCGCGTCGCCGAACGGGCGCTCGGCGCCGCGCTCTGCTCCACCGGCCTCGAGGGCCTGACCGAGCAGAGCGCGGTGTTCACCGCCCTGCCCGGGCCGTTCGCGACGCTGCGCGGCAGCCTGACCGGCGCCGCCCTGGAGGCGCCCGTCTCGATCAAGGGAACGCCGCTGCCGCTCTTCCGCCGGGCCGTTCACCTGCTCGCGCTCGGCCCCGACGCCGCCCCGCAGGACGTCGAGCTGACCGCGCGTATGACCCTCGACTGCCGCGCGCGAGCGCGCGCCGGCTGCGGGCGCGCGATGGTGCGCATGAACCTCTTCCACGCGACCAAGGAGCTGAACGTCCCGACCGTCGTGGTCGCCGGGCGCTTGGACCGGATGACGCCGTTGCGGCACGCCGAGCGCATCGAGGCCGCGCTCCCCCGCTCCCTCGGCCTGCGCGTCGACGAACGCGCTGGCCACATGACGCCGCTGGAAGCGCCGGACCTGGTCAACGCCGCCTTGCGCGAGCTCGCGGCCGCGGCCCTCGGGACGGGCGGCGAGCGGCCCCAGCAGGCGGCCGCGGCCTAGCCGGCGACGGCGTCCGCGCCGGCGCTCTCGGACGCCGGAGCGAGCGCCCGGGGATGCTCGCGGTACCAGGCGAGCGTTCGCCGCAGGCCCTCCTCGAGATCGACGCTCGGCCGCCACCCCAGCCGCTCGCGGATCTTGCTCGCGTCGACGTACTGGCGCTCGATCTCGCCGTCGGGGTTGCCGCGCCCGAGGATGCGGGGCTCCACCCCCGTGCCCGCGAGGCGCGCGATCAGCGCCACCACCTCGGCCACGCTGTACGGCCGCCCCCCGCCCGCGTTGAAGGCCTCGCCGCGTACGTCGTCGCGATCGAGGTTGTCCGCGATCGCCAGGTACGCGCTGACCGCGTCCTCGATGTAGAGGAAGTCGCGCTGGGGCGAGCCGTCGGAGCGCAAGACTGGCGGCCGGCCGGCGAGCGCGGCGCTCACCGCCTCGGGCACGAGCCGGGAGAAGTTGAGGTCCCCGCCCCCGTAGATGTTGGCGAAGCGCGTGACCGCCACGGGCAGGCCGTAGCTGTGCCAGTAGCTGCGCGCGATCAGGTCCGCCGCCGCCTTCGAGGCCTCGTACGGCGCGGTCGGGCGCAGCGCGAAGTCCTCCCTGTACGGCAGGCGCTCGTGGGCGCCGTAGGCCTTGTCCGAGGAGGCGCAGACCACCCGCTCGACGCCCAGCTCGCGGCAGGCCTCGAGCACCGTCCAGGTGCCCCGTACGTTGGACTCGAAGCCGCGCGCGGGCGAGGCCGAGACGTCCCCAACCAGCGTCTCCGCGGCGAGGTGGAAGACCGTGTCCACGTCGTTGCGCGCGATCGCCTCGGCGACCTCGCGCGGCTCGCATAGATCGCCGCGGACCTGGACGAGCTCCGCCTCGATCCCGAGGAGCTCGGGCGTCGCCGGCCGCCTGCCGGTTCCGCGGCGGTCGAAGGAGACGACCCGCTCGCCGCGCTCGAGCAGCGCCTTCGCGAGCCACGCGCCGACGAAGCCGCGCGCGCCCGTAACCAGGACAGCGCCCACTAGGCCGCGGCCCCCTCCGTCGCGTGCGGCGCCCGTTCCCAGATCCGCCAGGGCGCGTTCCCGGTCGCCCAGAGGTCGTTCAGCGCGACCGCGTCCTTGTAGGTGTCCATGCACTCCCAGAAGCCTTCATGCCGGTACGCGGTGAGCTCACCCTCGGCGGCGGCCCGCTCGAGCGGCTCGCGCTCGAGCACGCTGTCGGGGCGCAGGTACTCCAGGAAGGAGGGCTCCAGGCAGAGGAAGCCCCCGTTGATCCAGTGGTCGAGCCGGGGCTTCTCGCGAAAGCCCCGCACCGCGTCGTCCTCGCCGAGCATGGCGACCCCCCACTGGCTGTACGGCCGCACCACCGTCATCGTCGCGCGCCTGCCGCGCGCTCGATGCAACGCGAGCAGCGCGCCGAGGTCGATGTCCGCGACCCCGTCGGCGTAGGTGAGGCAGAAGGTCCCGCCGTCGAGCCGGGGCGCGGCGCGGGCCACGCGCCCCCCCGTCGGCGTGTCGGTCCCGGTGTCGAGGCACTCGACCTCGACGCCGCCGGGCCACTCCTCGGCTGCGACGAACCCCTCAACCAGCTCGCCCAGGTGCCCGGTCAAGAGCAGGAAGCGCCGGAAGCCCTGGGACGCGTAGATGCGGATCACGTGCCAGACGATCGGCTTGCCGCCGATCTCGACCAGGGGCTTGGGAATCGCGTGCGTGCGCTCCTGCAGCCGCGTGCCGCGGCCGCCGCAGAGGATCGCGACGGGGATCCCGGCCGGCTCGGCCTCAGCGGCCACCGGCCACGGCGGGCAGGATCGTCACCTCGTCGCCGTCGCCGAGCGCGGTCTCGAGCCCGTCCTTGAAGCGGATGTCCTCGCCCGCGACGTAGACGTTGACGAAGCGGCGCAGCTCGCCGCCCTCGGTGATCCGCTCGCGCAGGCCCTCGTGCCGCTGGAACACCGCCTCGAGCGCCTCACCGACGGTCGCGCCCTCGACCTCGATCTCGCCCTCGCCCCCGGTGGCGGCGCGGAGCTGTGCGGGGATCTTGACGGTAACGGCCATCGTGAGCGGGAACCCTAACGCGCCGGGCCGGCCGCCGGTGCCGCGGCTGGCACCTCGGCGTCCAGCGATGCGATCGTCGGCTCGATCTCGTACATCTGGAACCCGTGCCTCGCGGCGTCCAGGGTCTTCAGCCCCTCACCGGTGATGTAGACGACGACGCGCTCGGAGGGGTCGATGTCGCCGCGCTCGGCGAGCTTGCGCAGCGTGGCGACAGTAACGCCCCCGGCCGTCTCTGTGAAGATGCCGGTGGTCTCCGCCAGCAGCCGGATCCCGGCGACGATCTCCTCGTCGCTGACCGCGTCGATGCTCCCGCCGGTGCGGCGCGCGAGATCGAGCGCGTAGGGGCCGTCGGCGGGGTTGCCGATCGCGAGGCTCTTCGCGATCGTGTCAGGCCGCTGCGGCTTGCAGACGTCCCAGCCCTGGTCGAAGGCCTCGGCCACCGGGCTGCAGCCCTCGGCCTGCGCGCCGTTGAAGGTGGGCAGCTCGCCCTCGACCAGGCCCAGCTCGATCCACTCCTGAAAGCCCCGCCCCAGCCTCGTGAAGAGCGAGCCGGAGGCGATCGGCACGACCACGCGGTCGGGCAGCGCCCAGCCCAGCTGCTCGACGGTCTCGTAGGCGAGCGTCTTCGAGCCCTCGGCGTAGTAGGGGCGCAGGTTGACGTTCACGAACGCCCACGGCCGCTCCTCGCAGAGCTCGGTGCAGAGCCGGTTGACGTCGTCGTAGTTGCCGCGCACCCCGACCAGCTTGGTCCCGTAGATGCCGGTGGCGAGCAGCTTCTGCTCCTCGAGGTCGGCGGGCACGAAGACGTAGGAGTCCAGCCCGGCGGCGGCCGAGTGCGCGGCCACCGCGTTGGCCAGGTTGCCGGTCGAGGCGCAGGCGATCGTTTCGAAGCCGAGCTCCTGCGCCTTGGCGATCGCGACCGCCACCACGCGGTCCTTGAAGGAGTGCGTCGGGTTGGCCGCGTCGTTCTTGATCCAGACCTCGCCCAAGCCGAGCGCCCGCGCCAGCCGGTCCGCCCGCACGAGCGGCGTCAGCCCCGGCTCGAGCGGGTCGCGAGGCCGCTCGGAGAACGGCAGGAAGTCGGTGTAGCGCCAGATCCCCCGGCTGCCCGCCTGGATCTTGCGGCGCAGCTCCGCGGCGTCAGCGCCCTCGCGGTCGTACGTCACCTCGAGCGGGCCGAAGCACTGCTCGCACACGTAGCGCGCGTCGAGCGGGTAGCCCGTCCCGCACTCCTTGCATTGAAGCCCCGAGGGTCCCATCTTTCGATCAACTCCGTTCCAGTCGCTTGTCCTACGAAAAAGACCCCTGCTTGCGAGCAGAGGCCCCTGAACCGGAACGCTCCACCCGCATCTTTCAGGTGACGTCCACCTGCTGGAATTGGCACCTTCCGGCGAGCTTCAGCTCGACCGTGGTTGCCGGGGCTTCACAGGGCCAGTCCCTCCACCCCTCTTGATGCAGTGGGTATGTGGCGCGGCAGTGTATCAACGCGCGCAGGCGCCTCCAAGCCGCTTTGAAATGGGGGTTGCGCCCCCACCCGGCCGCCGGTGGTGGCGTACCCTTCGTGGCGTGCCCATGACGAGCGACCGCAGGAGCGCGACCGATGCCGAGCCTCCCCAAGCCGAGGCTGCGCCGCCCCGCCCGGCAGGGGCCGTCGCTCGCAACCAGCGCTGACGGGGCCGACCGCCAGCCGCGGGTCGAGACCATCTCGAGCCACGGCCTCCGCTGGGTGAACATCGAGCGCCCGTCCGGCGCCGAGCTCTCCTGGCTGCGCGAGGAGTTCGACTTCCACGCCCTCGACCTCGAGGACGTGATCTCGCGCAACCAGCGGCCGAAGATCGACGAGTACGACGAGTACCTGTTCATCGTCTTCCACTTCCCGGTCTTCGACGCCAGCGTCGGGCGCCTCAACGCGGGCGAGCTCGACATCTTCGTCGGCCGCGATTTCTTGATCACCATCCCCAACCAGCCGCTGCAGCCGGTCGAGTACCTGTTCGAGCGCTGCCGCCAGCGCGAGGACCTGCGCGAGCAGCTGTTCGCGCGCGGCTCGGGCTTTTTGCTGTACCGGATCGTCGACGACGGCTTCGACTACTGCTTCCCGATGCTGCGCAAGATCGGCAACAAGCTGGACGCGCTCGAGGACGACATCTTCTCCGGCCGCGGCGCCAGCGTCGTGCGCGACATCTCCAACGTCAAGCAGGAGATCATCAACTTCCGCAAGGTGATCCGCCCCCAGCGCCCCTTGCTGCGCGACCTCGAGCACGTCAAGCCGCGGCTGCTCACCCCGCGAGAGGGCGAGGAGCTCGACATCTACTTCGACGACATCGCCGACGCGCACGAGCGCATCTGGGACATGCTCGAGAACTACAAGGAGGTCGTGGAGGCGCTCGAGGACACCAACGAGTCGGTGATCTCGCACCGCGTCAACGACATCCTGCGCGTGCTCACCGCGATCAGCGTGATCGTGCTGCCGCTGACCCTGATCGCGAGCCTGTTCGGGATGAACGTCGGCCTCCCAGGCGGCGCCGATCCGGCCGAGGGCCCGACCGTCAGCTTCTGGGTGATCCTCGCGGTGATGATCGCCGGACTGCTCGGGATGATCGCCTACTTCCGCAAGCGCGGCTGGCTGTAGGCCGCGGCGGCTGCGCCGCCCGCCACATGTCTAGGATCACGGCCCAGTGGCCAACCATCGCATCTGGGCGCCCTGGCGCCTCGCCTACGTGAAGGACGCATCCAAGGACTCAGAGCAGGAGTGCATCTTCTGCACCAAGCCGCGCTTGGGCAACGACGAGGAGGCGCTGATCGTCCACCGCGGCGAGCGCTGCTTCGTGATCCTCAACCTCTTCCCGTACACCAACGGGCACCTGATGGTGGCACCGTTCGAGCACATCGGGGCGCTGCAGGAGCTGCCGCCTGAGACCAGCGCGGAGATGATGGCGCTCGCCCAGCGCGCCATGACCGTGCTCGACGAGGTCTACGGGCCGCACGGCTACAACGTCGGCTTCAACCAGGGCCGGGTGGCGGGCGCCGGCGTCGAGCACCACATCCACATGCACGTCGTCCCGCGCTGGGGCGGCGACACCAACTTCATGCCGGTGCTCGCCGACGTGCGGGTCATGCCCCAGACGCCGCAGCAGACCTACGAGGCGCTGAAGGGGAAGTTCGACTAGCGCCCGCGGGGAGCGCGCGAGGCGGCCCGCGACGCAAGGAGGGGAGTGGGTGACCCAAGTCAAGCCCGAGATCTTCAAGGCCTACGACGTCCGCGGCATCTACGGCGAGGACATGGACGGCGAGACCGCGTACCTGATCGGCCGTGGCTTCGCGCGGGTCCTCGCCCAGCTGCGCGGCAAGCCCGCGAGCGAGTTGCGCGTGGGGCTCGGGCGCGACATGCGCATCCAGGCGCCCGAGATGGCGGGCAGGCTGCGCGACGGCCTCGTCGCCGAGGGGTGCGAGGTGCTTGACGCGGGGATGATCGGCACCGAGATGCTCTACTACCTCGTCGGCTCTCGCGAGCTCGACGGGGGCGCCATGGTCACGGCCTCGCACAACCCGAAGGCCTACACCGGCGTCAAGCTCGTGCGCGAGGGGGCGCTGGCGCTCTCGGGCGATGCGGGCATCCAGGAGGTGCGCCGCACGATCGAGGCCGGCCTCCCCGAGCCGCCCGGCGGCGGTCGCGTCGAGGAGCTCGACATCTACCCCGACTTCCAGGAGCACGTGCTGGGCTTCATCGACCCTGCCAACGTGAAGCCGCTGCGCGTCGTCGTGGACGGCGGCAACGGCATGGCGGGCCCGATGGTCGGCCCCCTGCTCGAGCGCCTCGGCCTGCGGACGATCGAGACGTACTGGGAGCCCAACGGCGAGTTCCCCGACCACGAGCCCAACCCGCTCTTGCCCGAGAACCGCGAGTTCATCATCGAGCGCGTGCGCGCCGAGGGCGCCGACCTCGGCATCGCCTGGGACGGCGACGCCGACCGCTGCTTCTTCATCGACGACCAGGGTGAGTTCGTCGACGGCGACTTTCTCACCGCATTGCTCGCCAAGCACGTGCTGCGCCGCGAGCCCGGGGCGACGATCCTCTACGACGTCCGCGCCTCGCGCGCGGTGCCCGACACCGTGGCCGCGCACGGCGGTACGGCGATCGTCAATCGCGTCGGCCATGCCTTCATGAAGGCGGCGATGCGCGAGCACGACGCCGCGTTCGCGGGCGAGGTCTCGGGCCACTATTACTTCCGCGACTTCTGGTGCGCCGACTCGGGCACGATCCCCGCCCTGCTCGTGCTCGAGCTGGTCTCGGTCGAGGGCCGGCCGCTGTCCGAGTTGGTCGGCGAGTTCCGCAGCCGCTACTTCATCTCCGGTGAGATCAACTCCGAGGTAGCCGACCAGGAGGCGAAGATGCGGGAGATCGCCGCGCTGCACCCGGACGCCGAGGTGAGCTGGCTCGACGGCGTCTCGATCGACTACCCCGACTGGCACTTCAACGTGCGGCCCTCGAACACCGAGCCGCTGCTGCGCCTCAACCTCGAGTCGCTGATCTCGCGCGAGGACATGGAGCGAAAGCGCGACGCGGTGCTCGCGCTGATCCGCTCCTAGGAACGGTGGACGCCGCCGCCGAGTCCAACGCAGCGCTCGAGCGGGCGCGGGCGGCGGGTTTCGTACGGCTGCATATCCCGACGCCGTTCGCGGTCGGGCGGGTCAACTGCTGGCTGGTCGAGGACGAGCCGCTGACGCTGATCGACACGGGGCCGAACTCGGGCAAGTCGCTGGACGAGCTCGAGCGGCAGCTCGCCGCGGCCGGCTACGCGATCGAGGACCTCGAGCTGATCGTGCTCACCCACCAGCACGTCGACCACACCGGGCTCGCCGAGATCGTCTCGCACCGCTCTGGCGCCGAGGTCGCGGCGCTCGGCGCGGCTGCGCGGCGGCTGGCCAACTACGCCGAGGACGCCGAGCGCGAGGACCGCTTCGCCGCGCAGCTCATGCTGCGCCATGGAGTCCCCGAGGACGTCGTCACCGCGCTCGTGTCCGTCTCGCAGAGCTTTCGCGCCTGGGGCTCGCACGTCACCGTCACCCGCCCGCTCGCCGACGGCGGGCTAGTGCGGCTCGCGGGCCGCTCCTGGGAGGTCCAGCACCGCCCGGGGCACAGCCCCTCGGACACCCTGCTCTGGGACGCCGAGCGGAGGCTGCTCGTCGCCGGCGACCACCTGCTGGCCCACATCTCCTCGAACCCGCTGCTCGCTCGCCCGCTCGACGGCTCCCCCGGTCGCACGCGCGCGCTGGTCGACTACCTCGACTCCCTCGCCCGCACCCGGGAGCTCCCGGCTGAGCTCGTCCTGACCGGACACGGCGACGTGATCACCGACCACGCCGCCCTGATCGACGCACGCTTCGCCGCGACCGAGCGCCGTAAGGAGAAGGTCCTCCAGATCGTGCGCGAGCGCCCGCGCAGCGCGCACGAGATCGCGCTGGAGATCTGGGGAAACGTGGCGGTCACCCAGGCCTTCCTCACGCTCTCCGAGGTGATCGGGCACCTCGACCTGCTCGCCGACGAGGGGCTCGTGCGCGAACGCGAGCTGGACGGCCGCTTGCTCTACGAGGCGAGCTGAGCCCGGCCGGGAACCGCGCGGCGGTAGCATCGCGGGAGTGAGCGGCCAGTCCCCCCTTCCCGCCGCCGACGCGCACCCCACCGCCGCCCTCAACGGCGCGGCGCGCCCTGCCCGCACCGCGAAGAAGCGGATGCTTTTGATCGTCAACCCGTACGCGACGACGGTCTCCGACCGGTTGAAGAACCTGGTCGCCTACGCGCTGCAAGGGCGCTACGAGGTCGAGGCGGTGGCGACCGAGGCGCAGAACCACGCGACGGAACTGGCCCGGGCCGCCGCCGCGCGAGGCTACGACCTGGTCTGCGCGTTCGGCGGCGACGGCACCCTGAACGAGGTGGCGAACGGCCTGGTGGGCTCGGACGTGCCCCTCACCGTGCTGCCCGGCGGCTCCGCCAACGTGGTCTGCCGCACGCTCGGCATCCCCAACGACGTCGTCGACGCCACCGAGCACCTGCTGACGCTGGCGGACCGCTTCAAGCCGCGCCGGATCGACGTCGGCTTCGCCGGCGACCGCCTCTTCCTGTTCTCCTGCGGCGCCGGGCTCGACGCCTCGGTCACGCAGAGGGTCGACGCCCACCCCCACCTCAAGGCCAGGCTCGGGCCTTGGTACTACACGTGGGCGGCCGTCTCCCTGTTCAACCGCCGTTACCTCTTCGGCCGGCCCGCGCGGCTGCGGGTCCGCACCCCCGACGGCGATGCCGAGGGCATCACCGCGATCGCGCAGAACTCCGATCCGTTCACCTTCTTCGGAAGCCGGCCTGTCCGTCTCTGCGAGGGCGCCGCGCTCGACAACGGCGCGCTCTCCCTGGCGATGCTGCGGCGGGCAGCGCTGCGCGACGTGCCGACCCTCGCCCTGCGGTGCCTCTCCGAGCGGCTCTCGGTCGCCGATCACCGGCAGGTCGATCACTTCCAGGGCCTGACGACCGCCCGCATCGAGTCGGCCTCGGCCGGACGCGACGGCGAGGTCGTGCGCTTCCCGGTGCAGGTCGACGGGGACTACATCGGCGAGCACGAGGCGCTCGAGCTGCGGATCGAGCCGGGGGCGCTGACGATCGTCGCCTAGCGACGCGGGCCGTGCCGCCGGCTTACGACCCCGACTGCCCCTTCTGCCGGATCGCCGCCGGCGCTGAGCCTGCGCACCTCGTCCTGGACGAGCCCGACCACGTCGCCTTCCTGGACACGCGCCCTCTCTTCCACGGGCATTCGCTTCTGATCCCGCGCGCGCACCGCGAGACCCTCTGGGATCTGCCCGAGCCCGAGGTCGGGCCGCTGTTCGAGGCCGCGCGGCGGCTCAGCGTCGCGGTGCGCGAGGCGATGGGCGCCCAAGGGGCCTTCGTCGCGATCAACAACGTCGTCAGCCAGTCCGTCCCCCACCTGCACGTCCACGTTGTCCCGCGCGTGCGCAAGGACGGCCTGCGCGGCTTCTTCTGGCCGCGCACGAAGTACGAGAGCGCCGAGCAGGCGGCGCGGGTCGCGGAGCGGATCGCGGTCGCGCTCGAGGCCGCCTAGCGCGGCAGCGGCGTCCCGCTAGGTCGGCGTCACCCGATAGGCGTCGAAGACCGAGTCGACGTTGCGCAGCCGCGTCACGCACTGGCGCAGCTGCTCGGAGTCGCCCACCTCGACGACGAAGCGGTTCTTGACCATCGGGTGCTTGGTCGTGCAGTAGGCCTCGACGATGTTCACCCCGCTCTCGGCGAGCGTGCGCGTCAGATCCTCGAGCAGGCGGGTGCGGTCCCAGGCGTCGACCTCGACCTCCACCCGGTAGGACGCGGCGTTGTCCCCCTCCCAGCGCACCTCGGTGAAGCGCTCGGGCGCCTTCATCAGCGCCTGGACGTTACGGCAGTCCTCGCGGTGGATCGTGATCCCCCTGCCGAGGGAGACGTAGCCCACGATCGGGTCGCCGGGAACCGGCCGGCAGCACTTGGCCAGGCGCACCATCACGTCGTCGATCCCGTCGACGACGATGCCGTAGCTGGAGGCGTTCTGGGTGCGTCGCTGGCGCTCGTCGCGGCCCTCGAGCACGCTGGCTAGGCGCGCCTCGGTCTCGTCGCCGGCCACCGCCTCGCCGGCCTTGAGGCGCTGCATGACCTTGTTGACGACCATGTGCGCCGAGACCTTGCCCGCGCCCAGCGCGACGTAGAAGTCGTCGGCCTTGCGGAAGCCGATCTCGCGGATCACGTCGGCGAGCAGCGGCGACCCCGCGATCCGCGTGGGCGGCAGCCCGTGCTTGCGCAGCGCGTCCTGCAGCTGCTCGCGGCCGCGGCGCTCGGCGTCGTCGCGGTCCTCGCGCTTGAGGAAGGCACGGATCTTGTTGCGGGCGCGGCTCGTGCGCACCAGCGCCAGCCAGTCGCGCGACGGCCCCCGCTCCTGCTTGGAGGTGAGGATCTCGACGATGTCGCCCGACTTCAGCTGGTAGTGGAGCGGCACGATCTTGCCGTTGACCTTCGCGCCCACGCAGCGGTGGCCGACGTCCGTGTGCACGGCGTAGGCGAAGTCGAGCGGGGTCGAGCCGGCGGCGAGGTTCTTTACGTCGCCCTTCGGCGTGAAGACGAAGACCTCGTCCTCGAAGAGGTCGATCTTGAGCGCCTCAAGGAACTCGGAAGGGTCCTGGTCGCCGCCAGCCTCCAGCAGCTGCCGCAGCCAGGCCATCTTCTCCGTCTCCGCGTCGCGCTTGCCGGAGCTGCCCTCCTTGTAGAGGAAGTGGGCGGCGATCCCGTACTCGGCGATGCGGTGCATCTCGGGCGTGCGCACCTGGATCTCGAGCGGCTGGCCCTGCGGCCCGATCACCGTCGTGTGCAGCGCCTGGTAGAGGTTGATCTTGGGGGTCGCGATGAAGTCCTTGAAGCGGCCCGGCAGCGGCTTCCACAGCGAGTGGATCACCCCGATCGCGCCGTAGCAGTCCTTCACCGAGCCCACGATCACCCGCATCGCGGTGAGGTCGTAGATCTCGTTGAACTCGCGCCCCTTCTTGGTCATCTTCGCGTAGATCGAGTAGAAGTGCTTGGCGCGGCCTGAGATCTCGGCCTCGATCCCGACCTTCTCCAGCTCCTTGGCGAGGAACCTGCCCGCCTCCTCGACGTAGCGCTCGCGCTCGCGCCGCTGCTGCGAGACCAGCTTCTTGATCTCGTCGTACTTGCGGGGGTGCAGGCGCTGGAAGGCGAGGTCCTCCAGCTCCCACTTGATCGCGTGGATGCCCAACCGGTGGGCGAGCGGCGCGTAGACCTCGAGCGTCTCGCGGGCCTTCTCCAGCTGCTTCTGCTTGGGCAGCGCCGAGAGCGTGCGCATGTTGTGCAGCCGGTCCGCGAGCTTGATCAGGATGACCCGGACGTCCGTGGCCATCGCGACCATCATCTTCCGGTAGTTCTCCGCCTGCGACTCGTCGCGGCTGCGGAAGGTGATCCCCGTCAGCTTGGTGACGCCATCGACCAGGTTGGCGATCGTCTCGCCAAAAAGCTCGCGGACCTCCTCCAGGCTGGCGGAGGTGTCCTCGACCGTGTCGTGCAGGAGCGCCGCGCAGAGCGTCTCGGTGTCGAGCCGCAGCCCCGCGCAGATCTTCGCCACCTCGACCGGGTGAGTGATGAACGTCTCGCCGGAGCGGCGCCGCTGGTTGGCGTGCCGCGCGCAGGCGAACGCGAACGCCCGCTCGACCTGGCGGCGGTCGACCTGCTCGCGCTCCTGGTCGGAGTGCTCGCTGATCACCGCGAACAGATCCCCGAGCAGCACGCGCTCGGGATCGGTGAGATCCCGCGTGAGCTCGTCGTCGGGCACGGTCGCGGGCGGGCCGGCGGCGCCGCCGACGCGCGTGTGCCCGTTGCGGTGGGCGAGGGCCTCCTCGTCGCGCTTCAGCTCGGTTTTCCGCCCCGGGTCAGGAATCGCTCGCCCTCCTCTCGCGCCCGGCAATAGGCGATGTAGCTCGGTGACTGCTCGAGCTTCTTACCCCCCGAGGATAGGACCTGCACCCTGCGATCCCCACCCGGCTCGTCGAGCTGAACGAGCCCGATCTCGGCGAATACCCGCAGGCAGCGGGCCGCGTGCTCGGCCGCGCGAGGCGCCTGGGAGACGGCGAGCGCGTGCAGGCAGACGCCTAGGTCGAGCGGTCCCTCGTCACCTGCCGAGGCGAGCCGGCGCCACGCGGCGGCGAGCTCGTCGCGGTCGGGCCAGGCGAGCGCGAGCGAGCGCCGCGACAGCGTCGGGTCCGCGGCCTCGCCCAGCACGTGGACGAAGCCCCCGCCGTCCTCGGCGGCCTCCAGGGCGAGCCGGCGCAGCGACTCCGTTGGCGCGGGGTCGACGATGATCACGTGCTGAAAGCGCGCCGCCAGCCCAGGCGCCAGGGCGAGCGCCTGCCAGTCGGCGAGCGCCATCCCGCCCTCGCGGGCCGCGCGTTCGGCGGCCGCGACGCCCGCGTCGAGCGAGCGCCTGGAGGCGAGCAGCACCGGCGCTCCCCCGCCGAAGCGGGTCGGACGGGCGGCGCGCTCGACGAGCTCACGACGCCAGAGCGCATCGGCGGAGAGCAAGAGCACCGACTCGCCGGTCGACGCGAGCGCGGCGACGGCGGCTACGCCCGAGCCGCCGCTGCGATCGATCAGCTCGCGCCGGCGGCCCTCCGGCTCGGGCAGCGCCGGGGCGCCCGGCTCGCGCGTCCACTCCGCGTCGAAGCGGCGCACGAGCTCGTCCGGGCGCGGCTCGGCGTCGCCCGCTCCCTCGGCCGCGCTGCCGTCCTCGACGTAGAGGCGGCCCAGGACGACGCGCGGGGAGACGGCGCCGTTCCAGCGGTTGAGCTCGAGCCGCAGGGAGACGTCGACCGGCCGCTCCGCGGCGGCGGCCAACGAGCCGTTCACCCCGAACGCGACCCCGGCCGCCCGCGCCGCGCCGCTCGCGAGGCTGAAGCGGGCGTGGCGCTCCCCCTCCCCCATCGGCCGCACGTCCTCGAGCCGGGCCCGGGGCACGAGCAGGCGCACCTCCGGGTTGCCGGCGCCGAACGGCCCGAGCCGGGCGATCTGGTCGGCGACCTCGTGTCCCAGGCTCTCGCCGCCCACCACGGCGTCCACGCGCTCCCGCGGGCTCAGCTCGACCCCCGCGAGCGCCCGGTCGGCGGCCTGGACGAAGGCGGCGCGGAAGGCCTCGAGCCGCTCCTCGGCGAGCTCGAGCCCGGCGGCGGCGCGGTGCCCGCCGTAGCTCAGCAGGTGCTCCTCGCACTCACGCAGGACGGCGAGCAGGTCCATATCGGCGACGCTGCGGCCCGAGCCCCTGCCGCGCCCGGAGCCGTCGAGCGCGATCAGGACGGCTGGGCGGTGGTAGCGCTCGACCAGGCGCGAGGCACAGATGCCGACGACCCCGGGGTGCCAGCCCTCGCCCCAGAGCACGAGCGCCGGCGCCTCGGCGCCTCCCGGCGCGGAGGCGAGCTCCCGCTCGGCCGCGGCGAGCACCTCCTCCTCCGCGGCGCGGCGCTCGCGGTTGGCGCGATCAAGCTCCTCGGCGATGCGCTCTGCGCGCGCGGCATCCGTGGTGAGCATCAGCTCGACACCCGCGTCGGCGCGGTAGAGGCGCCCGCTCGCGTTGATCCGCGGCGCCAGCCTGAAGGCGAGGTCGCCCTCGTCCAGCGCCTCCGGCACGACGCCCGCGACCGCCATCAGCGCCCGCATCCCCGGGCGCGGGGCGCGGCGCGCCTCGGCGATCCCGCGGCGCACCAGGGAGCGGTTCTCGCCCCGCAGCGGGACCATGTCGGCGACCGTCGCCAGCGCGACGAGGTCCAGAGCAGCGGCCGCCCGCTCGGAGCCCAGGAGCGCCTCGGCCAGCTTGTAGGCGACGCCCGCCCCGCAGAGGTCGGGGCACGGGTATCCGCTCACCACCGGGTGCAGCAGCGGGCAGTCGGGCAACCGCTCGGGCGGCCGGTGGTGATCGGTGACGATCACGTCCACCCCCAGCTCGCGGGCGAGCATGACCTCCGAGGCGCAGGTGATCCCGCAGTCGACGGTGATGAGAAGGCGTGTGCCGCGCTCGGCGAGCCTGCGCACCGCGCCCTCCCGCAGGCCGTAGCCGTCGGCGACGCGGTCGGGGATCAGCCAGTCGCAGTCGGCGCCCAGCTCGCGCAGAGCCCAGACGAGGATCGCGGTGGCGGCGACGCCGTCGGCGTCGTAGTCGCCGTGCACGGTGATCCGTTCCCCGGCAGCGAGCGCCGCTCGCACCCGCGCCACCGCCCGCTCCATGTCCGCGAACTCCCAGGGCTCGTGGCTGTCCGTGGCCTCGAGGAAGCGCCGCGCCTGCTCGGGCGTGCGGTAGCCCCGCCGCACCAGCGTGACCGCGACCGGCTCGGCCAACCCGAGCTCCCGCTGCAACCGCAGCGCCTCGCCATACGAGAACGGCTCGAGCTCGAACCGCGCCGCGCGCCCGCTGTCCACCACGCCAGCCACCGCCGGCAAGGTATGGGCGAGCCAGGACGGAACCACGCCCCCGCCGCCCGCGCGAGCGCACACTCCGCACCACGCACACGGTCGCCCCCTCCCTACCCAGCCAAACCACGGCCCGACCAAGGGCCGACGCCGGGCCGCGCCAGAACTAGCCGCCCGAGCTCACCACGCTCACGACGCGCCCGCGGAAACGCGCCTGCCTACGCCTCGCGCTTCTCCAGCCGCACGCCGAGCGCGTAGATCGCGGCCAGGCCGAGCAGGCTGCCCGGCACCGCGGCCAGGACCGTGACCAGGTCGGTCTCGCCGATGCTGCGGCCGAGCGCGGCCTGGATCACCGCGCCGCTCGCCAGGGCGCCCAGCGAGCCGCCCAGGAACGCTCCGGCGATCCCGCCCCAGAAGCGGTCGGGCACGACCACCGTGAAGTGCCAGATCGCGATCCCGGTCGTAAGCCACACCAGCAGGGCCATCAGCCGCTCACCCCCTCACGCGTCAACGCGGCCTCCCGTGCTTGCGCCGCCGCTTGCGGCCGCTCGCGCGCCGCGCCGCCTTGGCCGCGGTCTCCTTGCGCTTGCGCGCGCGCTCGTCCTCCTCGCCTGCGCTGGCGTCCGGGCTCGCTTCGGCACCTCGCGGCCCCGGCCCGCCGCCGGCGGGCTCGCCCGCGGCCTCCTCGGCCGCCGCGCCTTCAGCGCCCGCGCCAGCGGGACCCCCGGCGGCCACGCCGGCCGGCACTGGGCGCTCCCCCCGCTCCTCGTCCACCTTCGCCACCACGTTCTGCTCGGGGAAGGTCGGCACGTAGCCCATCGTCTCGAGGATCTGCTGGCGGCGCGCGCGGTAGGCGGGCTCGCGCTCCTTCCAGTGCGTGAGCACGGGCGTCGCGATGAAGATCGATGAGTAGAAGCCCGAGGCGACGCCGACCATCATCGCGAATGAGAAGTCGCGCAGCGTCTCGCCGCCGAACACCAGCAGCGATGCCAAGACGAACACCGAGGAGAGCCCGGTGATGATCGACCGGGTCATGATCTCGCTCATCGAGCGGTTGACGATCTGCGAGAAGGCGGCGCGCGGCATCCGCGGGACGTTCTCGCGGATGCGGTCGAAGACGATGATCGTGTCGTACATCGAGAAGCCGAGGATCGTCAGCAGCGCCGCCACGGTGGCGCTCGTCACCTCCCGGTCCACGAGCGCGTAGACGCCCGCCGTGAGCAGGATGTCGTGGATCAGGGCGATCAGGACCGGCACCGCGTACTTGGCCTCGAAGCGGATCGCCACGTAGATGCAGATCACCAGCAGCGAGAAGGCGATCGCGATCGCGGTGGTGCGCGCGATCTGCTCGCCGAAGGTGGGCCCGACCGTGGTCGACTCGTAGGCCTCCTCGCCGCCCTCCGCGCCGGCCAGGCCGAACTCCTCCTCGAGGACCGGGCGCACCTCGGCCGCCTGGTCGGGGTCGATCCCCGCCTGGATCTGGACGGCGTTCTCGAGCTGGTCGCTCTCGACGATCTGGATCTTGGCGGACTCGGCGCCCTCGATCCCGGCGTCGGTGAGAGCCTGGCGCACCTCCTCGACCGTCGCGGGCTTGGCGAGGCCGGCCGTGATGCGGCTGCCCGACTCGAAGTCAATGCCGAGGTTGAACTGCTTGGTCGCGAACGCGATCGCGCCGACCAGCAGGATGATCCCCGAGATCGTGAAGAACCACTTGGAGGCGCCGGTGAAGTCGAACTCCCACTTGATCTTCTGCTCATCGCTGGCGCCCAGGAAGCGCGGCGAGCGCAGGATCTTGGAGCGGCCCAGCATCGCCAGGATCGCCTGGGTGAAGAGCACCGCCGTGAACAGCGCCACGACCGTGCCGATGCCGAGCGTGAACGCGAAGCCCTTCACCCCCGCCGTCGCCAGCACGAACAGGATGAAGGCGGTGAGCAGGATGATGATGTTCGCGTCGAGGATCGTCGCGATGCCTCGCCGGTAGCCGACGGCGATCGCCGAGAGCATCGACTTGCCCTTGCGCAGCTCCTCCTTGATGCGCTCGAAGATGACGATGTTCGAGTCGGCGGCGACGCCGATCGTGAGGATCGTGCCCGCGATCCCCGGCAGCGTCATCGTGATCGGGATGACCTTGATCAGGGCCAGGAAGTAGACCGCGTAGACGAGCAGGCCGAGCCCGGCGACGACGCCCAGGAAGCGGTAGTAGGCGACCAGGAAGCCGAGGACGATGATCAGGCCTACGATGCCGGCGACCAGGCCCTCGTTGAGCGCCTGGGCGCCCAGGGTCGCCGAGACCTGCGTCTCGGAGATCAGCTGCAGCTTGACCGGCAGGGCGCCGATGCGCAGCACCTTGGCCAGGTCCTGGGCCTCCTGCAGCGAGCCGATACCGGAGATCTGGGCGCCGGTGCGCCCGTCGATCCCACGCGGGTTCTCGCAGAAGTCGATGATCGGCCGCGACTGGATCTCACCGTCGAGCACGACCGCGAACGACCCGGAGAATCCGGGCGCCGCCCCGGGGTTGGAGCTGCAGAGGCCTGGCGGCGCCTGCGCCTGCCCGCGCAGCGCGATCCGCTCGGTCACCTTCTGGAACGCCTTCCGCCCCTCGTCGGTGAACTCGAAGGTGACGATCGGCTGGTTGAACTGATCGAAGTTCTGCTCGGGGTTGCGGATCTCGTCCCCGGTCAGCTCGGGCCGGTCGCGGAGCACATACCAGCCGCGGGCGTTCTCCGACTCGTCGATCGACTCGGTGTTGGGGTTGTCTTCGGCCGGCTCGGCGCGCAGCACCACCGTCCCCTGCGGCACGGTCTTGATCTCGCTGTTCGGCGGGCGCTCACCGCCGAACGGCAGGAACAGGTCGGAGCGCCGCTCGGTCGGGCCCGCGAGCAGCTCGAGCGTCTTCGAGTCGAACAGGTAGTAGGTCGGCCCGTTCGTCGTGCAGAGGTCCTGATAGCACTCCGGCTTGCGCTTGGACGCGGCCGTGACCGCGTCGTAGAGGCGGTTGTAGGGCCGCGAGGACGGGTCCTCGACGTCGGGATCCTGCGGGATCACGTTGGGGACGCCCTCCTCCGGGCCGCCCTCGAAGTCGTAGAAGTAGAGCTGCGCCGTGTCGCCGACGAGGGCGATCGCCTGGTCGGCGTTCTCCACGTTCGGCAGGCTGACCGAGATCTGCCGCTCGCCGATCGGCGCGATCTCGGGCTCGGCCACACCCAGCGCGTCGACGCGCTCGCGCACGATCTCGATCGCCCGGTTCATGTCGTCCTGGTCGATGTCCGGGTTCTGCGGGGTCGGGATCGCCTCGTAGACGAGCTCCGTCCCGCCCTGCAGGTCGAGGCCGAGCACGGTGGGCTTGTTCGCGATCGCCCAGCCCGAGAGGGCGAGCAGGATCAGGACCAGGCCGAGGACGATCGCGCTGCGACGACGGTTGCTCATCTCAGGTGGGCCGCTCCGCTGCGGCGTCGTGGGTCATTCGGCGGCCCCTACTGCGGAGTGAGGACGAGCAGGAGCCCGCCATCTTCGTCGTAGGCCGGGAACACGTCCGCCACCGCCTCGGCAGGCAGGTCGCCCTCGGCGTGCACCCTGACCCGCTTGCCGAGCGAGCGGACGCCCCACTCGAGCGTGGTCTCGATCGGATCGGCGGTGCCGTCACCGTCCTTGTCCGCCTGCTTCCCGCCGTCGCCCGGATCCAGCCACTCCAGCCCCAGGACCTCCTGGACCGGGCGGCCGATCACGTCCTCGTCCTTGAGGCCCGTGAGCTCGTAGCCGCCCCGGCCGACGTCGAGGATCCGCCCCTGGGCGTCGCAGGTGAAGAAGGCGGCGTCGGGCGCCGGGTAGTAGTCGTCGAGCAGCTCGAACAGGAAGCCGAAACCGCACTTCGAGCAGCCCCTAGGCCGGTTCGAGAATCCCGCCGTGCGTGAAGAGTTGAGCTCCCTGTGGCCGCAGCTTGGACAGATGAAGAACGGCACGGGCGAAAGCCTAGCGGGGGAGGGCGGCGGGGCAGTCCACCCGCGGCGGCCCTCGCAGCTCACTCCAGGGTGTCAGCGGCCAGGGCGCCGACCACCGTCTGCAGCCAGGCCCGCTCATCGCCCTTGACCGTGCGTGCCCGCCGGCGGGCGTAGGCCGCAAGATCGTCGCGGCCGCCCACCATCAGGACCGGCCCGGTCACCGCGTAGCGTCCGTCGGCCAGCGCCACCAGCGCCCCGGGCTCGTCGCGCCGGATGCGCAGGCGCGCGACCACCTTCTCCCCCAACACCGCCGATGGACGCGTGACGTCGCCCTCGACCGCACCGGGCCTGTACGGCTGCGTGGTCAGGATCTGCGCGGTGGCGCGCAGCACGCGCGGCGGGCGGGGCGGCGGGCCCAACGGCCCGGTCCGCCAGCGCTGCACCAGGTTCGCGAGCTCGTCGGAGACCTCGCGCCGCACGAGGATGTGCAGGTGGTCGCCCGGCAGCAGCCGCATCGAGCCGCGAGGCGGCAGCGCGTTCCCGTCGCGCACGATCACGCTCACGATCGCCTCCCGGGGCAGGCCGAGGTCGCGCACGCGAGCGCCGGCCGCGGCGTCGCCGGGAGCGATCTCGTACTCGACGACCTCCGCGCCCAGCCTGCGGCTCGAGCCAATCTCGGCGATCGGCTCCGGCATCGGCGGCTGCTGGGTGGTGAGGCCGAGGCGGCGCGCCAGCGGCTCGAACGTCGGCCCCTGCAGGACCAGCGAGAGCACGACGGCGAAGAAAACGATGTTGAAGTACTCGTGGCTATCGGGGATACCGGCGATCACAGGGAAGGTGGCGAGCACCACCGGCACCGCGCCGCGCAGCCCCGCCCAGCCGATCAGGATGCGCTCCGCCCCGGTCAGCGAGGAGAGCGCGGTGAGCAGAAAGGTCGCGACCGGGCGCGCGACGAACGTCAACACCAGCGCGAGCAGCGTGCCCTGCACGGCGAAGTCGGCGAGCTGCGAGGGGAAGACCAACAGGCCCAGCGCCAGGAACATGATCAGCTGGGAGAGCCAGGCCAAGCCGATGTGGAAGGCGCTCAGCGTCCGCTTGGCCGGGATCATTGAGGAGCCCAACACGAGACCGGCGATGTAGACGCCGAGGAAGCCCGAGCCTCCGAGGGCGTCCGGCAGTCCGAACGCAATCGCCGCCACCGCCAACGAGGCGACCGGATAGAGGCCGAGGGTCGGCAGGTCGAGGCGCTGGATCGCTCGCATCCCGAGCCAGCCGACCACCAGTCCGCCCACCGCGCCGATCCCCAGCTGCTTGACGAACAGCAGCACCATGTCGACGAGGCCGAAGTCCGGCTGCTGGATCCAGTCGATCAGGCCGATCACGAGCAGGATCGCGACCGGGTCGTTGCTCGCCGCCTCGCCCTCGAGGATGCGCGTGGGCCGCTCCTTGAGCGAGGAGTTGCGCATCACGGCGAACACCGCTGCCGCGTCCGTGGAGGCGACGATCCCACCTAGGAGCAGTCCCTCCAGTAGCGAGAGGTCGAACAGGAGCGAGGCTGCGAGGCCCGAGATAGCCGCGGTCAGCAGGGTCCCGCCGATCGAGAGCAGGGCCGCAGTCCTTGCCACCGAGCGCAGGGACTCCACGTTCGTCGTCAGCCCCCCCTCGAAGAGGATCAGCGCCAGCGCCACGACGCCGACATCACGGGCGAGGTCGTAGTCGTCGAAGGGGACGATTCCCAGCCCCTCCGAACCGACCACCATCCCCAGGCCGAGGAACAGCAGGAGGACCGGCACGCGCAGGCGCCCGGCCAGCGTCGACGCGGCCAGCGCGATGGCCATCAACAGGCCGGTGACGAGGATCGGATCGCCCACTCAGTACTCCCCGCTTCCGCTTGTGCTCCCGCGGCCTGGCCTACGGACCCTCATCCGGCCTCACAGGCCGGGACGTCGGCCACCAGGGTGACGAGCCGGCCGTCGATCATCTCCACGTTCGCGCGCACGCGCGCCCTCGAGCTGGGGTCCAGCTCGAACTCGCGCGGGGAGCGCCCGAGCGGGCCGAGCGAGCGGCCCGCGAGCGTCAACCGGACCTCGGCCACCGCTTCGGCGTCGGCGCCGGTGAGCGCGATCGACACCTGCTCGCTGCACGCGCTCTCGTCGGTCCGCCCGGACCGTCGGCGCGCGTCGAGCTCGAGCCGTGGCCGGCGCTCGCAGTCTTCGCCGGCGCATTCCTCGAGCTGCGCCGTGAGCTCCGCGAGCGCCTCGCGCGCGGCCGCGTACTGCGGGTCGTCGTGGACGCTCTCGAGCTGGAACGGATCGGCGCGCAGGTCGTAGAGCTCGACCTCCCCCGTGTGTCGCTCCACGTACGTGTAACGGTCGGTCCGCACCCCGTGGAAGCCGTCCTCGCGATACGACTCGATCGGGATCGCGCGCCCGCGCAGCTCGGACGGCCTGGCGAGCATGTCGAGGATGGACGTCCCGTCCACCGACAAGCCCGCCTCCGCCTGCGCGATGTCCAGCACGGTCGCCGGGATGTCGGCGTTCGAGACCAGATCCCGCGCCACAGCGCCGCGGGCCACGCCCGGGCCCCGGATCAGGAGGGGGATCCGGAGCGAGTTCTCGTACGGCACGGCCTTGCCGCCCTCGATCCGGTGGTCGCCCTGTACGAAGCCGTTGTCGGAGACGAAGATCACGTACGTGTTGCGAAGCTCGCCCACCTCGCGCAGCGCGCGCACGATCCGCTCGACCGACTCGTCCACCGCCAGCAGGGTCTCCAGGCGACACTGGTACTTGTCGGTCTTCTCGCGAAGCTTGGAGCCGGCGAGCGGCTCCAGCTTCTGGATCACGCGCGGCTTGTCGGAGACGTCGCTCTCGTTGAAGGCCGGGGTGCGCGGGATCGGCCGCCCCCGGAAGCGCCCCAGATGGCGCGGCGCCGGCTCCGGCCCCTTGCCGGAGCAGTGCCCGCCGCTCAGCTGCGACTTGCCCACGTGGGGCGCAACGTAGCCGACGGACAGGTAGAACGGTGGATCCTCGGGACCCCGCTGGCTGATCAGCTCGACCGCCTTCCGGGTCATGACGTCGGTCGAGTAGTCCTCGGGCCGCGTCCCCAGCTCGTGCAGCTCGCCGTTCTCGTCGAGGAACTTGGCCTTGAAGTAGCGGGCGGCCGGCTCGACCATGCCGAACCAGCGATCCCAACCGGGCGGAACGCCGTCCTCCTCCATGTAGTCGTTCAGGTACTTGCCGATGTGGGCCGTGAGATAGCCGCTGCGCTTTAGCCAGATCGGCAGATACTCGCTCGCGTCGAGCTTCTCGTAGCCGCCCTCGGGCGGCCGGTTGTCGATCACGTCGTGGTTGTGGGCGTACTGGCCGGTGAGGAACGTCGCCCGCGAGGGGCAGCAGAGCGGGTAGCTGGCAAGCGCGTTGGCGAAGGTCACGCCCCGCTTGCCGAGCAGCCGCCTCGTGCGGGGCATCACCCGCATCGAAGCGACCTCCTGATCGTCCGTCATCAGGAGTACCACGTTCGGCCGGTCGGATTGCGCTGACGCGCCTGTCGCCGGCCCACCGCGGTCGGTCCTCTCACCCTCGCCGTTGCCGCAACCGGCGAGGAAGAAGAGACAGCACGCGAGGACGAGCGCTGCGCAACCCGCGATCCGGCCGGCGAATTGTCGCCGGGGCGGGCGCATCAAGCCCGCAGGTTAATGTGTTGACAAAGCGGGAAACGTCCTCAGCATGCGACGCGCGCGCTGGGCAACGCCTGCGCGCGGCAGGGGATTCGCGACGCCGGGGGCTGATCGCGTTCGCGCCCCTGACCGGGAATAACCGGACGACACGGGACACCGTGAAAGCGCGAGACGACAAGCACAGCCAGCGCGGAGGCGTGATCTGGCGCGGGGGCTTCCGCCCGGACGTCGAGGGCCTGCGCGCCGTAGCCATGAGCTGCGCGTTGCTCGCACACGGCGGCGTGGCGGTGGCCGCGGGCGGCTACATCGGCGTGGACATGTTCTACGTGATCTCGGGCTTTCTGATCACTGGCCTGCTGATGCGCGAGCTCGAGCGCGAGGGCAGAATCCACCTGCTCGACTTCTACGCGCGCCGCGCCCGCCGCCTGCTGCCGGCGGCGACCTTCGTAATCGGCGTGATCGTCGTGTTCTCGCTGCTCTTGCTGCCGCCGGCGCGTCAGCTCACCGTGGCTGGCGATGTAATCGCCTCCTCGCTCTACTTCGCGAACTGGCGGTTCACAGCCCAGTCGGCCGACTACTTCGCCCCGGTCACCGAGACCAGCCCGCTGCAGCACTACTGGTCTTTGGGCGTCGAGGAGCAGTTCTACCTCGTCTGGCCGCTGATCCTGCTCGCCACGGTGCTGCTCATGGGTCGGTACGTGCGCGTCGCGCGCAAGCCGGCGCTCGCCGTCGTGTTGGCGCTCAGCGCGGCCTCGCTCCTCTACAGCGCCATCTACAGCTACTCCTCGCCCAACCAGGCCTACTTCTCGACTTTCACCCGGGCCTGGGAGCTGGGGGCCGGCGCCATCCTGGCGCTGGTGCCGCTGCCCCGCCTCGGCCGCGTCGCAGCCGGCGCGCTCGCTGGGCTGGGGCTGGCGATGATCGCCGCTGCGACCCTGCTTTACAGCGCGGCCACGCCTTATCCCGGGGTAGCCGGCCTGCTCCCTGTGCTGGGCACCGCGGCGGTGATCGTGTCCGGCACCTCGGGACGTATGACCGGCCCCCTGCGCGTCGTCGGCGCAGCCCCGGTGCGGTACTTCGGCCGCATCTCCTACAGCACCTACCTGTGGCACTGGCCGGTGCTGATCTTCGCCACCGCCACGTTCGGCGAACTTGCGCTCTGGCAGAGCGCGATCGCGATCGCGGTGGCGATCGGCCTCGCCTCACTCACGTACCACACGGTCGAGCGGCCTTTCATGCGCTCCCAATTCCTCTCGCGCGTACCGCGGCGGTCCCTCGCATTCGGCGCCGGTTGCGTCGCCTGCAGCGTGATCGCCGCCCTGGTGCTGGTTCGTGCTCAGCCCAACATCGACACGATCAGCGCCGACGAGGTGCAGGGCGCTTCGGCCCTCGCCTACCAAACCGAGCCCCAACGCCGGCCCAACCAGGGCCTGCGACCCAACCCCCTCAAGGCGAGCGCCGACCGCGGACGGCTCGTCGAGGACGGCTGCCTCGTCCAGCGCGAGGTCACGGAGTCGCCGGCCTGCACCTATGGCGGCGCCCGGGCCAAGGCAAAGGTCGTGCTCTTCGGCGACTCGCACGCGGCGCACTTCTTCCCTGCCTTGGAGCGGATCGCGGAGCGGCGCAACTGGCGCCTGACTGGTCTCACGAAGATGGGGTGCGCACCCGCCGACGTCCTGGTTTGGAACAACCGACTGGGCCGCGCCTACGACGAGTGCGTCGAGTGGCGCCGCAACGCACTGGAGCGGATCGTCCGGGAGCGGCCGGACCTGGTGGTCGTCTCCGGCGCCAGCTTCTACTCGGTGATGGAAGACGACGAGCGCCTCGAGGACAGCACGCCGGTGCTCGAGGAGCGTCTGGTGCGGACGCTGGAGCGCATCCGCGAAAGCGGCGCGAAGGTGGTCCTGATCGGAGACATCCCCCACGCCCCCTTCGAGGTCTCCGACTGCGTCTCCGAGAACCTCGACTCGCTGGACGAGTGTGCATTCCCCTATGAGGAGCGCCGCAATCGGGACCCATTCGACCGCCGCGCCGCGAAACGCGTGCGAGGCGTGAAGGTGGTCGAGGTGACCGACGCGCTCTGCCCGCGTGGTCTCTGCCGCGCCGTGATCGGCGACGCCCTCACCTACCGCGGAAGCAACCACCTGACGGCGACCTACTCGCGTACGCTGGCGCCGTTTTTGGAGCGCAAGCTGCCGGACCCCCGCTGAGGCGCGCCCGACCGACCACGGTCGCCGCGGCGCCGCCAGTCCTCAGAACAGCGTCGCCGCGCCCTCGGGGACGGGAAGCCCCAGGTGCGCGAACCCCCGCTCGGTCAGCACGCGCCCGCGCGGGGTGCGCTTGATCAGCCCCTGCTGGAGCAGGTACGGCTCGTAGACCTCCTCGATCGTGTCCGGCTCCTCGTCGATCGCCGCGCAGAGCGTCGAGAGACCGACCGGCCCGCCACCGAACTTGGTCGCGATCGTCTCGAGGATCAGCCGGTCGTGTCGGTCGAGCCCTGCCCGGTCGACCTCCAGCATGCTCAGCGCCTCCAGCGCGATCTCCTCGGTGATCACGCCGGCCGCCCGCACCTCAGCGAAGTCGCGCACGCGCTTCAGCAGGCGGTTGGCGACGCGCGGGGTTCCGCGCGAGCGCTCAGCGATCGCGAGCTCGCCTCCGGGCTCGATCTCGACCCCGAGGATCGATGCCGAGCGGGCGACGATGCGGGCGAGATCCGCCGGCTCGTAGTGCTCGAGGCGGTGGGTGAGGCCGAAGCGGTCGTGCAGCGGCTTGGAGAGCAGCCCGGCGCGCGTGGTCGCGCCCACCAGCGTGAACGGCGGCAGATCGAGGGTGACCGTGCGCGCCCCGGCGCCCTGGCCAAGCACCACCGGCAGGCGCCGGTCCTCCATCGCCGGGTAGAGCGTCTCCTCGATCGCCGGGTTGAGCCGGTGGATCTCGTCGATGAAGAAGACCGAGCCGGGCTCCAGCGCGGTGAGGAACGCGGCGATGTCCGCCTTGCGCTCGAGCGCCGGCGCCGCCGTCTGGACGAGCGGCACCTCGAGCTCGGCGGCGATGATGTGCGCGAGCGAGGTCTTGCCCAGGCCGGGCGGCCCGGCCAGCAGCACGTGGTCGAGCGGCTCGCCGCGCCGTCGCGCAGCCTCGATGAAGATCCCCAGCTGCTCGGTCACCTGGTCCTGCGCGATGAAGTCGGCGAGCCTCTGCGGTCGCAGCGAGCGGTCGAGCTCGTCGTCGCCGCCGGTGCGCTCGCGCACGAGCGGCGCCGACCGCCGCACGCCGGCGGCGGCCGCGGCCTCCTCGATGCCCGGGTCCGGCACGATGTCTCCGACGCGGTCCTCGCCCATCCCTTACCTCGCTCCGCTCGCCTCGGCGGCGCGCCGCAGCGCGCGCTGGATCAGCTCCTCGGGGGTGCCGTCGGCCTCGCCCTCCAACAATCGCTCGGCCTCGAGCAACGAGTAGCCCAGGCCGACCAGGCCCTCGCGCGCGAGCAGGCGCGCGTCGTCGCCCTGTGGCTCGACCTGGGGCTCGCTCGTCTCCGCGAGCTCGCCGGCCACGCGCTCGCGCAGCTCCATGACCAGCCGCTGGGCGGTGCGCTTGCCCACGCCCGGGGCCGCCTGGAAGCGCTTGGCGTCGCCGGTGGCGATCGCCCGCACCAGCTCGCGCGGCGAGCCGGTCCCCAGCACGGCCAGGGCCACCTTGGGGCCGATCCCGCTCACCGAGTTGAGGTGCACGAAGAGGTCGCGCTCCTCCTCGCTCGCGAACCCGTAGAGCGAGATCGAGTCCTCGCGCACGACCATGTGCGTGTGCAGCATCACCTCCTTGCCGTGGGCTGGGACCGACTTGAGCGTCTCGGCCGACACGGCGAGGCGGTAGCCGATGCCGCCGGTCTCCACCACGACGTGGTCCGGCCGGCGCACCAGTACGGTGCCGCGCACGGACGCGATCACGCCGTCACCTCCGCGGCCGCGCGCTCGACCGCCCCGTCCATCGCCATGTGGCTCGCGTGACAGATAGCCACCGCCAGCGCGTCCGCCGCGTGGTCGGAAGACGGCGGCCGCGTAAGCCCCAGCAGCGAGGCGACCATCCGCTGCACCTGCTCCTTGGAGGCGGCACCGGTGCCGCAGACGGCGAGCTTGACCTCCTGGGGCGTGTAGTCGAAGCAGGGCACGCCCCGCTGCGCCGCCGCGAGCAGCGCGACCCCGCGGGCCTGTCCGACCGCGACCGCGCTGCGCACATTGCGGCCGAAGTAGAGCTCCTCGAGCGCCACCGCCTGCGGCGCGTGCTCTCCGACCAGGTGCAAGAGCGCGCCGTGGATGCGCTCCAGGCGCCGCGACTGGGCCAGGCCGGACGGGGTCTCGATCACCCCGCCGTCGAGCACGCGCATCGTGCCGTCGTCGAGGCGAACCACGCCGTACCCGGTGCTGGCCAGGCCCGGGTCGATGCCCAACACGACCTTCACGCCAACAGATTCTGGCCCGGGCCTCGGATGCCTGCCCGGAGCTCGGGGCCGTACGGGGCGTGGACCGCGCTCTTCCGCCACGCCGGCGGGCGCGGCCGCCTCGAGACGGCCGCGGAAAAAGCGTCGCTAGGCCGCGGCCTCCGCCTCCTCGAGCAGCTCCGCCGGGATGTCGAAGTTGGCGTGGACCTGATCGACGTCGTCGTGATCGTCGAGCACATCCATCAGCTTCATCAGGCGCCGCGCCTCGGCGGGGTCGGAGACCTCCACGGTCGCCTTCGGCTCCATCGTCAGCTCGGCCGAGCGGATCTCCACGCCCGACTCCTCGAGCGCCGCCCGCACCTCGCTCAGGTTCGCGGGCTCGCAGGTGATGCGCAGCTCGCCCTCCTCGGCGACCACGTCGTCCGCGCCCGCGTCGATCGCGGCGATCACGTCGTCCTCGCCGTAGCGCTCGCCGTCGACCACGACCACGCCCTTCTTCTCGAACTGCCAGGCCACCGACCCCGGCTCGCCGAGGCTGCCGCCGTTGCGGTCGAAGGCGTGGCGGATCTCGCTGCCCGTGCGGTTGCGGTTGTCGGTGAGCGCCTCCACGAGCACCGCCGCGCCGCCGGGCCCGTAACCCTCGTAGACGACGTGCTCGATCGCGCCGACGTCGCCGCCGCCGACGCCCCGCTCGATCGCCCGCTGGATGTTCTCCTTGGGCATCGAGAAGCTCTTCGCCTTCTCGATCGCCGCGGCCAGCGCGTAGTTGCCGGACGGGTCGCCGCCCCCGTCACGCGCGGCGACGGTGATCGCCCGCGCCAGCTTGGTGAAGAGCTGACCCCGCTTGGCGTCCTGCGCGGCCTTCTTGTGCTTGATCGAGGACCACTTCGAATGTCCGGCCATGCCGGCCAGTTTACGAGCGCGCGCGGTGCGACCGCTGAGGCGCGCGAGCGTTAGACGACGAAGCGCCCGTCCTCCTGGATCAGCTCGCCGTCGGCCTCGATCCGCCCGCCCCGGCGCAGGTCGCAGACCAGGTCGGTGTGGATTGCGCTCTGGTTGCGCCCGCCGGTCTCCGGATAGGCGGCGCCCAGCGCCATGTGCACGGTGCCGCCGATCTTCTCGTCGAGCAGCACGTTGCGGGTGCCGCGGTCGATCCGGTAGTTGGTGCCGATCCCCAGCTCGCCCAGGCGGCGCGAGCCCTCGTCGGTGTCGAGCAGCTCGATCAGGAAGTCCTCGCCGCGCTCGGCGCGCGCGTCGACGACCCTGCCGCCCTCGAAGCGCAGCCAAACACCGGAGACCTCGCGCCCGGCGACCATCGCGGGCAGGTGGAAGGTCACCTCGCCCTCTACCGAGTCCTCTACCGGCCCCGTGAAGAACTCTCCGTCGGGCATGTTGCGATCGCCGTAGCAGGGGATGAACGTGCGGCCCTCAACGCCCAGCCGGATGTCGGTGCCGGGCCCGCTCACGCGGATCTCAGAGCAGCCCTGCAGCCGCTCGGTCAGCCGCCGCGTCTCCTCCGAGGCGCGCTTCCAGGCGCCCACCGGGTCCTCCTCGTCGGCGAGGCAAGCGCCTAGGTAGAAGTCCTCGAACGCGCGCAGGCTCATCTCGGCGTCGGAGGCGTAGGCGTTGGTCGGGTAGATGGTGTAGACCCAGCGGTACGCGCCCTCGGCCGAGCGCTCCATCGTGCGCTGCATCAGCCTGCGCGTGGCGGCCTGGCGGCGTGTCTGCCGCTCCGGCGGGACCTCGGAGAGCTGGCGCGTGTTGCTCTCGGCGCCGATCGCGATCCGGCAGTCCGCCTCCTCAGCCGCCCACTCGGCGAGCGGCGAGACCCAGTCGAGCTGGGCCTCGGAGGCGCGCTCGAAGAACGAGGCCAGCTGCCCCTCGAAGCTCATCGCCACCACGGGGTGCCCGCCCGCGGCCAGCACCTCCTCGTAGACGGCCGCGATCAGGGGCTCGGCCGCGGTCGGACCCTCGATCACGCAGGTGTCGCCCTCCCCCACGCGCGTGGAGTAGTGGACGAGGATCTTCGCCAGGTTGGCGACCCGGGGGTCCCTCACGAGCCCCCTCCCGCCCCGTCGGCCCTGGCGGTCTGCGCACTCGCCCCCTCGGCGAGCGCGAGGAGCAGGGCGTGCAGGCGCCGGTCGGCGGTCAGCTCGGGGTGGAAGGCGCAGGCGATGATCGGCCCCTGGCGCACGGCGATGGGCCTGCCCTCGACGCGCGCCAGAACCTCCACCCCCTCGCCGTGCTCCTCCACCCAGGGGGCGCGGATGAACACGGCGCGCATCGGCTCCGGCCCGATACCGGCCACCTCGAGGTCGGTCTCGAAGCTCGCGATCTGCCGGCCGAACGCGTTGCGCCGGCAGCGCACGTCCAGCAGGCCCAGGTGCTCGCGGTCTAACACGATCATGCCGGCGCAGGTTCCGAGGATCGGCTTGCCGGCCGCGTGGTGGGCGGCGATCGCCGGCTCCAGGCCGTCGCGGTCGATCGCCCGCGTGATCGTCGTCGACTCGCCCCCGGGGATCACCAGCGCGTCGAGCTCAGAGATCTCCTCGGGCGTGCGCACCTCGCGCGCGTCGGCTCCCAGCTCGCGCAGCGCCGCCACGTGCGCGGCGAAGTCGCCCTGACTCGCCAGGACCCCGGCGCGCGGCCGCGCGGGCTGCGGGTCCGGTGGCACCGTGGGACCGGCGCCGGCCTCCACGGTCAGGCTCCGCGGTGCTGGAGCAGCTCGCCCTCGGCTGCGAGCTGCGCGATGTCGTCGCCGCGCATCGGCTCGCCCAGCCCGCGCGAGGCGGCCGCCACGCGCTCCGGGTCGTGCGCGTGCGTGGTCGCCTCGACGATCGCGCGCGCCCGCCGCTCGGGATCGCTCGACTTGAAGATCCCCGAGCCGACGAAGTTGCCCTCGGCTCCGAGCTGGATCGTCAGCGCGGCGTCCGCCGGGGTCGCGATGCCGCCGGCGCAGAAGAGAGGCACGGGCAGCCAGCCGGTCTCCGCCACCTCGGCCACGAGCTCGAGCGGCGCCTGCAGTTCCTTCGCTGCGGTCGGAAGCTCCTCGCGCCGCAGGCTCTGCAGCCGCCGGATGCCGCCGACGATCCCGCGCAGGTGCCGCACCGCCTCGACGATGTTGCCGGTCCCGGCCTCGCCCTTGGAGCGGATCATCGCCGCGCCCTCGGCGATCCGGCGCAGCGCCTCGCCCAGGTTGGTGGCGCCGCAGACGAAGGGGACGTCGAAGGCGTGCTTGTCGATGTGGTTGTGCTCGTCGGCCGGGGTGAGGACCTCGGACTCGTCGATGTAGTCGACCTCGATCGCCTGCAGCACCTGCGCCTCGGCGAAGTGGCCGATGCGGGCCTTGGCCATGACCGGGATCGTGACCGCCTCCTTGATCTCCTCGATCACCTCGAGGCTCGCCATGCGCGCCACGCCGCCCTCGGCCCTGATGTCGGCCGGCACGCGCTCCAGCGCCATCACCGCCACAGCGCCGGCCTGCTCGGCGATCCGCGCCTGCTCGGCGTTCGTCACGTCCATGATCACGCCGCCCTTCAGCATCTCTGCCAGGCCGCGCTTGACCCTGAATGTCCCGCGCTCGCTCATCGCGGACAAGAATACGAGACACCGGGCGAGCGGCGGCGTGAGGGTCGGATTCAGGCCCGCGTCCGCGGGGTATTTCCGTACGACGATGCAGCTGCCCGAGCCCCGGGGACCCCTGAGCGCCGCCCTCGCAGGAGCCCTGCGAGGCGGCGAGGCGCCGAAGGTCGGGCGCGCGCCGGAGGACCCGCTCGCCGACGACGACCTGCAGCTCTCCCTCTTCATCTGCCACGAGCTCCTCTACGGAGGCTTCGAGGACGTGCCGGCGGAGGCCGAGTGGGACTTGGGCGTGATCGCCTTTCGCCGCGAGCTCGAGGAGCTCATGCTGGCGGCCCTGCGCGAGCGGATCGAGCCGCCGGAAGGGCTTGACCCAGGGCGCGTGGGCGAGCTCATCTTCGAGCTGATCGAGCGCGACGAGGCGCCGCCCTTCTCCCGCTACGTCGCCCTGCGCGCGGATCTGGGCCAGTTCCGGGAGTTCGTCATGCACCGCTCCGCCTACCAGCTCAAGGAGGCCGATCCCCACACGTTCGCCCTGCCGCGCCTGCGCGGGCCGGCGAAGGCGGCGATGGTCGAGATCCAGGCCGACGAGTACGGAGGCGGCGAGTACGAGCGCATGCACTCGCGACTGTTCGTGCGGACCATGGAGGCGCTCGGCCTGGATTCCAGCTACGGCGCCTACGTGCATCTGTTGCCGGGCACGACCCTGGCGACGGTCAACCTGATCTCGCTCTTCAGCCTCAACCGCCGCTGGCGCGGGGCCCTGGTCGGCCACCTCGCCGGGTTCGAGATCACCTCGCCCGAGCCCAACCGCCGCTACGCGAACGGGCTGCGCCGACTGGGCTTCGGGCCGCAGGCGACCGAGTTCTACGACGAGCACGTGGAGGCGGACTCGGTGCACGAGAACATCGCCGCCTACGACCTGGCGGGTGGACTGGCGCGCCAGGAGCCCGAGCTCGCGGGCGACATCGTCTTCGGCGTGCAGGCGCTGCTCGAGACCGAGCGGGCCTTCGTGAGCAGGCTGCTCGAGCGCTGGGAGGCCGGGCGCAGCTCGCTGCTGGCGCCGCCCGCGCGCGCGGCGGCGGCCGTTTAGGGGGCGCCGTTCTCGGGGGGCCGATCCTGCGGGCGCAACGGCTGATCGGAGGCGCAGCTCGGCGCCTGGAAGCTGATCGCCTTGTGCGTCCCGTCGCAGAACGGCTTGGTGCGCGAGGCGCCACAGCGGCAGAGCGCGATCGTGCCGCGGCGCGTCTCGATCACGTTGCCGTCCTGGTCGAGGAGCTCGAACTCTCCACGCACCAGGTACGGCCCGTCGCGGTAGGGGACCACGCGCGCCCGGCTCACGCTCGCACCGCCGCCAACACGACCAACTCCTCCTCGCGCTCGCCCGGCTGGAGCAAGCCGCACCGCTCCAGCTCCCGCGCCCGCGCCGCAAGCAGTGGCCCCAGCGGGCCGCGGCGGCTCGCCGCCACCCTGACCTCGAGGCCGGCCGCCCCGAGCAGGCGCGCAGAGCGCTCAGGGTCGCTCACCGAGGAGTGCACCAACAGGATCTCGCCGCCCGGACGCAGCTGCTCCGGCGCCTCGCGGCAGAACCGGTCGAGCAGGGCGCGCCCGTCCGGCCCCGCGTCCCAGGCGCGGGCCGCGCCGCGCGGCCGCGGCTTGCCCGGGGCCGGCAGGTACGGCGGGTTCGCCGCGATCAGGTCGAAGCGCTCCCCGCGCACCGGCCCAAAGAGGTCGCCCCGCAGCGCCCGGATCCGCACGCCGTTCAGACGCGCGTTGAGGCGGGCGCAGACCACCGCCCGGCGCGAGATGTCGACGGCGACCGCCTCGGCTCCCTCCCGCGCGGCCGCGATCGCGAGGATGCCGCTCCCGGTGAAGGGGTCGAGCACGCGCGCGCCGGGCCACGCGCGCACGGCGAGCTCCCGGGCGAGCAGCCAGCCGTCGCTCACGGGCCTGAAGACCCCCGGTAGGACGAGCAGCCTCATCGCCAGCCCCGGTTCCCGCTCGCGGGGTCGTTGAACCATGCCCACGCCCGACGCCGGAGAGCTGCGCGCCGCCTTCGACCGCCCGAGGCCCCTCACGGTGGGGCTGGAGGAGGAGCTCATGCTGCTCGACCCTGCGAGCGGCGATCTCGTGCCAGCCAGCGCGCAGGCCCTCGAGCTTCTGGCCGGCGATGCCCGCTTCAAGCGCGAGCTGCCCGCCGCGCAGCTCGAGATCACCGTCGGGCCCTGCGCGCGCGTGGCCGACGCTGCCGCGGCGCTGCGGCGGGCGCGGCATGATCTCGCGGCGGCGCTCGCGGGGCGGTTCGCGCTCGCCACGGCCGGCACCCACCCGACCGCGGCGGAGCTGGGCGAGCTCAACCCAGGCGCCCGCTACGAGCGCACCGCGACCGAGTACGGGGACGTGGCGCGCCGCCAGCTCGTGTTCGCGCTGCAGGTGCACGTGGCGCCGGGCGACGCCGCCACAGCCCTCGCGGTCTACAACGCCCTGCGCTCGTACCTGCCGGAGCTGGCGGCGCTCGCTGCCAACGCCCCCTTCCACGCGGGCGCGGACACCGGCCTGGCCTCGGTGCGGCCGAAGATCTCCGAACAGCTTCCCCGCCAGGGGGTCCCGCCCGCCTTCGCCTCCTGGGAGCGGTACGCGGACGCCCTCGCCTGGGCCGTGCGCGCAGGAGCGATCGCCGACCCCTCCTCGTGGTGGTGGGAGCTGCGGCTGCACCCGAGCTTCGGCACGCTTGAGGTGCGGGTGCCGGACGCGCAGACCACGGTGGACGAGGCAGCGGCGATCGCCGCGTTCACGCACGCCCTGGTCGCCTGGCTGCGCGCCCGTGCGCTGGCGGGCGAGCGGTTGCCGACACACCCCGCCTGGGCGATCGCCGAGAACCGCTGGTGGGCGGCACGCGACGGCGTCGAGGGCCTCCTCGCCGACCTCGACACCGGCGAGCGGCGGCCGACGCGCGAGCGCCTGCTGAGCCTGATCGAGGCGCTGGAGCCGACCGCCCGCGAGCTGGTCTGCGCCGCGGAGCTAGGCCTCGCCGCGCAGCTCGCGGAGCGCAACGGCGCGATGCGCCAGCGCGAGTTCGCCCGACGGGAGGGCGTGACGGCCCTCCCGCGCTGGCTCGCCTCGCGCTGGCTCGCCTGACCGGACCGTTGGACTACTTCAGCTTGAAGGCGCGGATGCGGTCCTTGTAGGCCTTCTTGTCGCGCGCGTAGACCCCGTACGCCAGCGCCTGCACGATCGCGAGCAGCGAGGTGTGCGACGCCAGGAACGAGGGGCTGTTCGACGAGTAGTAGAGCGTCAGCTCCGCGTGCTCGCAGACCTCGGAGAGCGTCGCGTCGGTGATCGCCAAGGTGTTGGCGCCGCGGGCCCGGGCCAACTGCACGGCCCGCACCACGACCGGGTGCGCGCTGCCGGAGGCGAACGCGATCACGAGCGTGTCCTCGTCGACGCGCCCGAGCCGCGCCACCGACTCCTGGCGCGGGCTCGCCACCACCTCGGCGCGGATGTCCAGCAGCGCCAGCAGGTGCCGCAGGTAGCTGGCGAAGAAGGCGAGCTGGTCCATGCCGACGATCAGCACGCGCTGCGCGCCGGCGAGCGCGGAGACGCAGGCGTCGACCTGCTCGCGGGTGAGCCGGCGCGCCGTGTCCTCGAGGTTGTCGTAGTCGGCCGCCACCGAGGCCTCGAACTCGGAGTGGTCGAAGTCGAAGAGCGCAGCGCCGCGCCCTCCCTGAGGCGCCTTGCTGCGGTACTCCTCGATCGCGGCCTGCTGAAGCTCGGGGTAACCCTCGAAGCCGAGCGCCTGCGAGAAGCGCACGACCGTCGAGGACGACGTGTTGGCGCGCCGCGCCAGCTCCTCCGCCGTCTGGAACGCGGCCTCGTCGAGGTGGTCGATGATGTATCGGGCGACGTCCTTCTGCGAGCGCGAGAACTCGTCGAACCTGTCCGTGATGAAGGCCGAAAGCGTCTTCGGCTCGCGGCGCCGCGGCCGACGCGTCGTACCGCCGGAGCGGCGCGAGGAGGTCGCGGTGGACTTGCTTGCGGGACGAGTCTTGGTTGCCGTCTTGCTCACGGCGGGTTGTTTCTCCCCCACGCCCGGTTTCCCTTCCCAGGTTCGCGCGTGCGGTGGCGCGCCCGGGAACGGCCGCTATCATCGGCGCGCTAGTGCGAACGATTCTCAGTATTGCTCTCAGCGGGCTCGCCCTCTCGCTGGCCGCCTGCGGGGGCGACGGCGAGGACGACGGCCGGACCACCATCGCCGCCGGCACTGCGCCGGTCGCGGATCTCGTGCGCCAGGTGGCCGGCGAAAGCGCCGATGTGCGCGCCGTGCTCGCCGCGGGCGCCGACCCCCACGAGTACGAGCCGCGCCCGAGCGACGCGCGGGCGCTCGCCGAGGCGGACCTCGTCGTCCGCGCGGGCGGCGAGGTGGACGCTTGGCTTGAGGAGCTGCTCGAGGCATCGGGCGGAGAGGCGGAGCGGCTGGTGCTGCTCGACGCGGTCCTCGCGGACGCCGCCCCGGCCGACGCGTCCGGCCAGACGGGCCCGCGCGCCGAGCCCGCGCACGAGGGCGAGCCCGATCCGCACTGGTGGCTCGACCCGCGCAACGCGCTGATCGCGGTCGACGCGATCGCCGCCCGCCTCGCCGAGCTCGATCCCGAGAACGCACGGCGCTACGAGCGCAACGCGCGCGCCTACGCGGCGCGCCTACGCGCGCTCGACCGCAGCATCGCACGCTGCTTCGCGGCGCTCACCCCCCAGCAGCGGCAGCTCGTGACCGCGCACGAGTCGCTCGGCTGGTTCGCGCGCCGCTACGGCCTGCGGCTCGCCGGCGCCGCGATCCCCGCGCTGAGCACGCAGGCCCAGGCCTCGGCCGGCGAGACGGCGGAGCTGGTCGAGCTGATCGAGGCGCGTCGGGTGCCGGCGGTCTTCCCCGAGGCCGGCGTGAGCGCGGAGCTCGAGCGGGCGCTCGCCAGCGAGGCTGGCGTGCGGCTCGGCGACCCGCTCTACATCGACACGCTCGGCGAGCCGGGCAGCGGCGCCGAGACCTACGCGGGCGCCATGGCCGCGAACGCGGAGACGCTCGCCGCCGGCCTCAGCGGGCGGCGCGCGGCTTGCTCCGTCGACCCGGGTTGACGTGTCCGGCCGCCGCGCAGTCGGGGCAGTCGCCCCGCAGGATCACATCGTGGTCGTCGACCCTGTACTCGAGTCGCTGCGCGAGGGCGTGGATCGCGCGCTCCAGTCGCGCGTCCTCGAACGGGGTCACGCGCCCGCAAACGTCGCAGACGAGGTGATGGTGGTGGTGCTCGCCGCCCGGCATCGCGGGCTCGAAGCGGGCGCAGTCGCCGCCCACGTCGAGGCGCTGCACGAGCCGCATCCCCTCGAGCAGCTCCAGGGTCCGGTAGACGGTGGCGACACCCACCGGCTTGCCCTCCTCGCGCAGCCGGTCCGCGATCTCCCGCGCGCTCAGCACGCACTCCTGTCGGGAGATCAGCTCGAGCACGCGCGAGCGCGGGACGCTGGCGCGATGCCCGGCGCGTCGCAGGGACTCCTCGGCCAGCGCGATCCACTCCGCCTCGGGCGGGGTCGGGATCGAACCGGACTTGCGCTTGCTCGTCTTGGCCATCTGCGTGCGACCCAAATCGCGCCAGGGGATGATGGGACTCGTTATCAGCTTAGTTGCGATGCTTCTCGGCGCTGTGCTCGAAGCCTTTGAGACACCGTTCATGCAGCGCGCCGCGTTCGAGGTCCTGCTCCTCGCCCCGGCCGCAGGGCTGCTCGGCGCGCAGATCGTCCTGCACCGGCTCGCCTTCTTCACGCACGCGGTCGGCACCGCCGCGTTCCCCGGCCTCGTCCTGGCCGGCGCCTGGGGCGCGCCCGCCGCGCCGCTGGCGCTGGCGGCGGCTGGCGCCTTCGGCCTGCTCGAGCGCGCCCTCGCCGCCCTCGGCCGCCTGCGCCGGGACGCGGCCACCGCCCTCGCCCTGCTCGCCGCGCTCGCCCTCGGCACGATCCTCGCCAGCGACGTCTTCACCTCCGGCGGCGAGGTGGACCGCCTCCTCTTCGGAAGCCTCCTGGCGATCGGCACTGAGGAGCTGGCGGCCACCGCCTGCGGGCTTGCGGCCGTGGGCGCGCTCGCGCTCGTCTGGCACCGCGCCTGGATCGCGTCCGCCTTCGACCCTTCGAGCGCCGCGGCGCCGCGCGGGCGCGGCCACGGCGCGGCCCTCGCGACCGCGATCGCGGTCGCGGCCGTGGTCTCGATCGACGCGGTCGGCGCCCTGCTCGTGAGCGCGTTGCTGGTCCTCCCCGCCGCGGCGGCGCGGCCCTTCGCCCGCAGCGTACGCACGCTAGGGCTCGCCGCCGCCTGCCTCGCCGCGCTCGAGGGCCTCGCCGGGCTCTGGCTCGCCTGGGAGCTCGACGTCCCGCCCGGGGCCGCGATCGCGCTGCTCGGCGGGATCGCCTTCGCCTGCGCGCAGTCGCTCTCCGCGCTGCGCGGCGCCCCCGGGAGGGCCGCGGCGTGAGCCCGCCGCGCGTCATCGCGCGCCGCCTGAGCGGCGGCTACGCGCCCGGCGCGGTCGCGATCGAAGGAGTCGAGCTCGAGGTGGCGGCGGGCACCTCGGTCGCAGTACTCGGCCCCAACGGCGGCGGCAAGACGACGTTCCTGCGCGCCCTGCTGGACGACCTGCCCTGGCGCCGCGGCGAGGTGCGCGTGGAAGGCGCGGCCGCCTACGTGCCGCAGACCGAGCGGCCGCGGCTGGACTTCCCGATCGACGCGCTCGGGGTCGCGTTAATGGGCCGCTACCCCCGCCTGCCCTGGTACCGGCGACTGGGGGCGGGCGACCGGCGCGCGGCGCGCGCGGCGCTCGAGCGCGTCGGCCTGGCGGCGCAGGAGCGCACCCCCTTCGGCGCGCTCTCTGGCGGCCAGCGCCAGCGCGTGCTGATCGCCCGCGCGCTCACCCAGGAGGCGGAGGTGCTGCTGCTCGACGAGCCGCTGAGCGCGGTCGACCAGGCGGCGGCCGAGCGCATCGCCGCGCTACTGGACGAGCTCCGCGGCGAGGGGCGCATCGTGATCGTCTCCACCCACGACCTCGACCACGCCCGCCGCCACGACCGCGTGCTCTGCCTCAACCGCACCCAGATCGCCTGGGGCGACCCGGCCCGGACCCTGACCCCGGACGTGCTCGCCCGCACCTACGGCGCCGAGCTGGTGCGGCTGGACGAGCGCACGGGCGCGATCGTCGTCCAACACCACCGGCACGCATGATCGACGTCCTGCTGGAGCCGCTCGCGCAGGGGATCGGCCGCCGCGCCGCGCTCGAGCTCGTGCTCGCCGGGCTCGCCTGCGGCCCGCTCAGCGTCTGGGTGCTGCTTCACCGGCAAAGCTACGCGGCCGAGTCGCTCGCGCACGCGATGCTGCCCGGGCTGGCGCTCGCGGCCGTGGCCGGGCTGCCGCTCGGGCTCGGCGCCGCGCTCGGCCTCGCCGCCGCGGCGACAGCGATCCGGCTGGCGCTTGCGGGGCGGCGCTTCGACCCAGATGTCGCGGTCGCCGTGGTCGTCACGGCCATGGTCGGGCTGGGGACGCTGCTCGCGCTCGCGCCGGCGACCCCGACGCGCCTCGGTGAGCTCCTCTTCGGCGATCCGCTCGCGGCGGACGGCGGGGATCTCGCGGCGACCGCGGCGGGCGCGCTGTTCGTGCTGGGCGCGCTCGCGGCGCTGCACCGCCCGCTCCTCGCCTCCGCCTTCGAGCCCGCGGGAGCCGCGCTGCGGCCGGGCGCACGGCGCGGCGAGCTCGCGCTGCTCGCGCTGCTCGCGCTGGCGATCCTGGTCGCGGTTCAGGCGCTGGGCAACCTGCTGGTCGTGGCGCTCCTGGTCGCGCCGGGCGCCGCGGCGCTGCGCCTCTGCACCCGGCTCGTCCCGGCGCTGATCGTGGCCGCGGCCCTCGCCGTCGCGGCCGGGCTCGCCGGGCTCTACGCGAGCCACTATCTCGAGCTCGCTGCCGGCGCCTCCGTCGCGCTCGCGGCGCTCGCCCTGCTCCCGCTGGCGGCGCTGCTCGCTCGCGCCCGCGCCCACTTGCGGGCCCGCGCGACGGTCATCACTCGCGCACCCGCGTGACCTCGAGGCCGGGTTGGCCGTCCCGCATCCCAGCGGTGCTGAGCGAGCTCGAGATCGCGGTGTAGTGGATCGTCTGGGCGCGGATCATCCCGCCCTCGACGAGGTATGAGTCCACCCCGTCGCGGATCACCGCCTCGTCCCCGGTCGCCGTCCACTCGCAGTAGCCCATGCGATCCCCGATCACGAGCGCGCGGAAGCGATAGGAGTCGGGCGCCACGGCCTCGGCCAGCAGGCGCGCCGCGTCGCGCACGCCGTCGTGCCCCTTGAACACATGTCTGCCGGTCAGGATCAGCACCTGCGGGTCGTAGTTGCGCTCGAGGTCGCGCTCAAGCTCGCCGCGCTCGCGCAGCCGGATGTGGTCCTCCAGAACCTCGCGCGAGTCCCTGTTTCTCAGTCGCGCTCGCGCCTCCACACCGCGCCGCTTCCCCGCTGCTCCCCGGGAAAACGCGCTGAGAGGCAGGCGTAGACGGCGCTCGCGCGAATCTGTCGGCGGAATGCAAGCGCCACGACCCGCTCGGATCCGCGCCGCCCTCAAGCGCGGCGGCTTCACCACGCTCGAGGTCTTGATCAGCTCCCTCGACCGCTTCTTCACGCACCACGGACCCCAGCTGGCGGCGAGCATCTCCTTCTACACGGTGCTGTCGATCTTCCCGCTCGCGATCGTCCTCACCGCCGCGTTCGGCCTCGTGGTCAACGACGAGGCGGCGCGCAAGGAGGTCGTCGAGTTCTTGGTCCAGCGGCTGCCCCTGCAGGAGTCGGGGGTCGACGACGTACGCAACATGCTGCGCGACGCGACGGGCAGGGCCGGCACCCTCGGGCTGGCGGGACTCGTCGGGCTGCTGTACTCGGCGAGCGCGCTGATGGGCGCGACCCGCAACTCGCTCAACGCGATCTGGGCGATCGAGCGGCGTCGGCCGCCGCTGCGCGGGAAGGCGCTGGACATCCTCCTCGTGTTCGGGCTGGGCACGCTGTTCGCCGCCTCCTTCGTCTTCGGCACGCTGACGCGCGCGGCCGACGATCTCGGGCACGACATCGGCCTGCCCGACGAGCTCCTCACGGGCGTCCTCGGCTTCTTCACCTCGCTGGTCCCCACCTTGATCTCCGCGGTCGTGTTCAGCATCGGGCTGATCGTGCTGCCCGACCGGCGCGTCCGCGTGCGCGACATCTGGCCCGGGATCGTCGTCGCCACGGTGAGCTTCGAGATCATCCAGTGGGCCTTCGGCCTCTACCTGCGCAACTTCGCGAGCTACACCACGATCTACGGCTCCCTCGGCACCGCCGTGGCGGCGATGGTCTTCGTCTACATCACCGCGATGGCCTTCCTGATCGCCGCCGAGATCGGTCGCCTGTGGCCGGAGGTCCGCTCGGGACAGCTTGGCGGCGACGGGCCCCAGGAGCCGGTTCGCGACCAGATCCTGCGCTTCCTGCGCGGGCTGGTTATGGAAGAGCCCCGCGAGCGGGGCTGATCAACCGCGCCACGACTTACTCGTCAGGCCTGCGCGCTGCCTGTAGCCTTGCTCAAAGGCGCGCGGACGACCCGCGCGCAGATCACCTCCTCCGGGACCCCCTGGACGAGCGGATCATGAGTTGCACGGCCCCAAACCGAGGAGGAACGTAATGGGGGATCCGCTGGGTCAACCGCTAGAGCAGGACGCGGGCGAGCTCGCGTTCGAGGAGAGCCGATACGGCCGCGTAGCGATCGTGCGCGCGAGCGGAGACGTGGACCTCGCCAGCGCGGGCGAGTTGCGCGCGGCGCTGGAGCGCGCTCGCCGCGACGATCCCGAGGCGGTCGTGCTGGACCTCAGCGGCGTCCCCTTCATGGACTCGAGCGGCCTCGCGGTAGTGATCGCCGCCGCCGACCAGCTGGGCCGACGGCTGTTCGTGGTTTTGGCCGAGGGCTCCCCCGTGGCGAAGCTGTTTGCGATCACGGGCGTGAGCGACTCGCTGCAGGTCGCCACCAGCGCGTCCGAGGCGCTCGCGGCCGCCGGCGTGGCCGGGTCCTGACGACGCCCGCTCAGAGCCCGAGCCGACGCACCCCGGCCTCGCCCCAGCCCAAGTGGTGGGCGATCTCGTGGCGCAGCGTACGGCGCACCTCGGCGCGCAGGCGCTCAGGATCGTGGCCGAAGTCGCGCTCGAGCGTGTCCCGGTAGATGACGATCCGATCGTGGTAGTTGTCGCGAGCCACCGTGTCGCCGAAGTAATGCCCGTAGGCGTAGTGCTCGTGGCCCCGGTCGGAGATGATCACCGGCGTCCGCTCGAGCACCCCCCGCAGCTCCTCCGGTAGCTCGTCGATCGCCTCCGCGACGATCTCGTCGAACTCGCTCGCCGGCTCGGCCGGTGGTTGCGCCTGGGCGGCGAGTCGCTCGCTGCGCTCGACCAGGCGCCGCCACTCCCGCTCGGGCATCTCCCGGCCGATCGCCGCGACAACCGCCCACGCCGTGAGGAGCACGATCGCCACGGCGCCCGCGAGCAGGGAGAGCAGCTCGTCCAGCCCGGAGAGCGAGGGCGGGTTCGTCATCAGCATCACCAGCCCGAGGATCAGCGCGGCCAGCGCGGCCGCGCGCAGCGGCGGCCCGAAGATCTCCCTCATGCTCCGAGCTTACGTCGCCCAGGTGCCGCGCTCGCGCCGCACGCGGCCGTAGGGTTTCGGGGTGATCGACACGGGTAGGCACGCATAAGCGCCGTTGGGCGCTTCCCGGGAGTGAAAGGAGACCAAGCAGGTGAGGCTTCGCGAAGCGAACAAAGGCACGCGCAGGCTGTTGGGCGTCGCGTTGATTGCGGCGCTGCTGCTGGCCCTCGGGGGACTGGCCGCCTGCGGTGACGACGACGACCAGGAGCCGGCCGAGCCGGTCCAGACCGCCGAGCAGCCCAGCGACCAGGGCGGCCAGGGAGGCGGAGGTCAGCAGGGCGAGCAGACCACGACCACCCAGGGCGGTGACGACGACGAGGGCGAGCAGCTCTTCGCCCAGCACTGCGAGACCTGCCACGGGCCCGAGGGCGAGGGCGGCGCCGGGCCGAGCCTGCGCAACCCCCAGCTCAAGGACGCGCAGCGCGTGCGCGACCAGATCGTCAACGGCGGCGGCGGCATGCCCCCCTTCGGGGACCAGCTCTCCGACGCCGAGATCGACGATCTGACCACCTACGTCACGCAGGAGCTCGCGAACGAGGACTAGGACTAGGACTTAGGCGGTCGCGAGCATTCGCGCCCGGGGCGAGAGGGCGCATAACGCCCCTCGCCCCGGGCGGCCCAAGTTCAAAGCGTGAGCCGGGCGATCCTCTTCGCCGTGATCGCATCCGCCGCCCTGCCGCTGGGCAGCGCGGTCGCGCTCTGGCGGCCTCCGCGGCGGCGCGTCGTCGCGGCGCTGCTGGCCTTCGCCTCGGGCGCGCTGATCACGGCGATCGCCTTCGAGCTCTTCGAGGACGCATTCGCCCACGGCGGCGCCTGGCGGGCGGCGCCCGCGTTCCTCGCCGGCGCCACCATCTTCATCCTGGTCGACAGCTGGCTCGACCGTCGCACACGCAGTCGCCACGCCGCCGGAGCCTCGGCGGGCTTCGTCTTTCTCGCCGGGGTGACGCTCGATGGGCTGCCCGAGAACCTCGCGATGGGCGTCGGGCTCGTCGAGAGCGCGAGCGCGACCCTGCTGATCGCGATCTTCGTCTCCAACCTTCCCGAGGCGCTGGTGGGCGCTCAGAAAATGAAGGAGGCGGGCCTCGGCCGCGGGCGGATCATGCTGATCTGGAGCGCGACCGCGCTCGTCCTGGCGCTCGCGGTGATCGTCGGCTACGGCGCGCTCGAGGGGGTCGACAAACGCACGCTCGCCTGGCCGCTCGGCTTCGCCGCCGGCGCAGCGCTCGCCGCCCTCGCCGACACGCTCATGCCCGAGGCGTTCGAGGAGGCCCGCGAGGACCCCAACATCGCTTACTTCACCGCGCTCGGGTTCCTGCTCTCGTTCCTGGTTTCAGCCGCCTGATTGATTCGGCCCCGGATTGCCTCTTCGCGGCCCTTGAACCAGTGGGCCGGGCAGGATTCGAACCTGCGACCGACGGATTATGAGTCCGCTGCTCTGACCGCTGAGCTACCGGCCCGCTCGCCTGCAGCTTAAGCGCCCGGCAAGCGCCCTCCAGCCCCCGACCGCCGGGCGATACCTTTCGCCCGGCGCGATGAAGGTCTCGATGCTCGAGCTCAGCCCCGTCTCCGCGGGCCGTGGCGAGGCGCAGGCGCTGCGTGAGTCGGTGGAGATGGCGCTGCACGCCGAGCGGCTGGGCTACCACCGCATCTGGTTCGCCGAGCACCACGGCGGACAGATGGTCTCCTCGGTCGCGCCGGAGCTGATGATCGCGGCGGTCGGGGCGCGGACCGAGCGAATCAGGATCGGCTCGGGCGGGATCATGCTGCCCAACCACGCGCCCCTGCACGTGGCCGAGCAGTTCAAAGCGCTGGAGGCGCTGTATCCCGGCCGGGTGGATCTGGGCATCGGCCGCGCGCCGGGCACGGACCAGCTGACCGCGCTCGCGTTGCGCGGCGCGCGCGGCGGGAGCGAACGCGACTTCCCCGAGCAGCTGGGCGCGCTCTTGGCCTTCGCCGGCGTGCGCGAGTGGCCGCAGAACCACCCGCTGCGGCACGTGCGTCGCGCGGCGCCCGACGACGCTCCGCTGCCCCCTATCTTCCTGCTCGGCTCGAGCGGCTACTCGGCCCAGCTCGCGGCCGAGGCAGGCCTCGCGTTCGCGTTCGCAGGCCAGATCAACCCCGACGACGCGGTCGCCACCCTGCGCGCCTACCGCGAGCGCTTCAAGCCCTCCGACCTACAGCCCGAGCCGTACGCGATCTACTCCCACCACGCCTTCTGCGCCCCGACGGACGAGGAGGCGACGCGGCTGACGGCGCCTAGCCGCGTGGCGTTCCGGCAGCTGCGGGCGGGAACCCCCGAGCCGCTGCCCGCGGTGGACGACGCGCTCGCGCGCGACCGCCCGCCGGGCGAACCCGCCAACGGGATCGAGGGGCTGCGCATGGTGGTTGGCTCGCCCGAGCGCGTGCGGGAGATCCTCTGCGAGCTCATGGAGCGCAGCGGCGCCGACGAGCTGATGCTGATGGGCTACACGCACGACTTCGACGCGCGCGTGCGCTCCTTCGAGCTGATCGCCGAGGCGTTCTCGCTGACCTCGAAAGCAGCTTTCTGACCGCGCTTCCCGCGGGCGGCACGCCTCAAGTGGTGCCGCCGACCCGCTCGGCCTCGATGTAGAGCTTCAGGCGGACCTCACCCGGCCGCAGCCAGGGGTAGCGCTCCTCGCCCAGGTACTTCTGCGCGAGCCGGTTGATCGACTCGTTGTTCTCGTCCTCGGCGATCTCCACCACGCGGCCGCGGATCCAGATCGCCGTGTAGGGGTCGTCGGGGTCGGTCACCGAAAGCGCGACGCGGGGGTCGCGCTCGACGTTGCGGTGCTTGATCCGCCCGCGCGCCGTGTTGACCACGATCCGGTCGCCCTCGAGCTCGACCCAGGTCGGGGTCACCTGCGGCGAGCCGTCCGGCATGAGCGTGGCCAGGTGGACGAAGGCCCGCTTCTCGCAGATCTCCCTGACCTTCGACGGCAGCGCGGCCTCGCGCGTGAGCTCCGGCATGCTCTCTCCTCCTAGTTCGCTCGACGTCCCGACAACGACGATACACGCGGACGGTCGCCCGCTCCAAGGCGCCCTCAGGACGCCGTCACCCGCTTCAGCGCCTCCTTGAGCTCAGCGATGCTGAAGGCTCCTTCGATGCGCTCGCGCACGACCCCCTCGCGATCGATCACGAACAGCCAGGGCTCGGTGAACAGCCCGTAGGCCTCGACCTGCGGGCGCAGGTTGTCCGGCCCGAACTCGTTGTCCTTGTAGATCTCCATGTGGATGAACGCGACCTCGTCGCCGTACTCGTCCTTGACCTGCTCGGCGATGTCGACGACGGGTCCGCAGACGCGGCTCACGCAGAGCGCCGGCGTCGCGAAGAGGAGGACGACGGGGCGCTCGCCCAGCACGTCGGCGAGGTCGTCCTCGTGCATCGTGCTGGGCGGCTGGCGCGTGTCGATCAGCGCCAGGTTGCCGCCGACGTCGTCGGCGGTCGGGGTGTGCACGCGCGGCGCGGGGTCGCCGGGCCCGGGGATGCCGGGCTGCGGCTTGACCACGATGCTCGGAAGGCGAGTGGCCACCATCCCCTCCCCCGTGCGCACCAAGGCCACGAGCCTCCACTCGCCCCGCTGCTTGAACGGGACTCGCGCCACGTATACGACCTTGGCGGCATCGGGATCGCTCGCGGTCGTCTTTGCCACGTACGAGGGCTTGGTCTTCAGGCTCTCCACGCGGGCGGGGAAGGGCCCGCGCGCCTGATCGTCGCCCTTCGCCTGCGCGTAGATCGCGACCTCGGCGTCCTCGATCTGCGAGCCGTCGACGTCGAAGACGCCGAAGGCGAAACGCTCGTCGCCCGGCGTGAACACCGCGCCGGCGGGCGAGATCACGATCTCCTCGCTCGTCTCGGCCTGCGCGAGGAGCTCATCGAGCGAGCGCCCCTCGACCTTGGGGAAGCTCTCCGCCGAGGGCGCGGGCGCCGCGGCCTCCTCGTCAGTGCCCGAGTCCTCCCCGCAGGCGAGCAGCCCGAGCGCCAGCGCGACACAGGCGAAGGCGGCCCAGCAGGGGCGCGCGATGGTTCGGAGGGAGGCGATCACGGATGCCAATCCTAGGAGCGAGGGAGCGCCGGCCGTCGTCCGCGCGTGGTCGCGACGGATCCTCCGCGGCGATAGGGTGCTCCGCGCCCGCGCGGCGTTCGCGCGGAGGACGGCGGTTTGCGGCTTGAGCGGAGAGAGGAGCTTTCGTGGCTGAACGAGCGGCGCTGATCACCGGAGGGTCGAGCGGCATCGGGCTCGCGATCGCACGCACGCTGGGCGAGGAGGGCTACGCCCTCACGATCGCCGCGCGGCGGCCGGAGAAGCTCGAGCGCGCGGCGGAGGAGCTGCGTGGCGCGGGCTACGAGGTGCACGCCGTCGCGGCGCAGCTCGGCGAGGAGGAGGAAGTGGTGCGCGCGGTGCGCGAGCACCGCGAGCGCTGGGGCCGGATGGACGCGCTGGTCAACAACGCCGGCTTCGGCTTCGGCGCGGCGCTGGACCAGAACCCGACCAAGCGCATCGACATGCAGCTCGCGATCAACCTTCGCGCGACCGTGATCGCTACGCGCGAGGCGCTGCCGCTCCTGCGCGAGGCGGGAGCCGAGCACGGTAAGGCGCTGATCGTGAACATGTCCTCGCTCACCGGCAAGGCGGGCCAGCCGTGGCTTTCGGTGTACTCGGCGACCAAGGCGGGCGTGATCGGCTTCTCGCAGGCGACCCAGCGCGAGGTCGCCGGACAGGGGATCCAGGTGACCGCCCTCTGCCCGGGCTGGGTCGACACGCCTATGAGCGATTTCGTCAAGGAGCACATCACGCCGGAGGAGATGCTGCGCCCCCAGGACATCGCCGAGGCGGTGCGTTTCCTGCTGCGGACCTCGCCGGCCTGCCTGGTGCCCGAGATCAGCTTCGTGCGGCCGAGTGAGGGGGGCCAGCTCGCGCTCTGAGGACGGCGGTAGCCTGCGCTTCCTGGTCGCCGCCTTCGGCGACCCCGGGCACGCCTACCCCGCCCTCTCGCTCGCGCGGGCGCTGCGTCGGCGCGGGCACGTCGTCGCGCTCGAGAGCTGGGAGCGCTGGCGCGAGGCTGCCGAGGATGAGGACCTTCGCTTCTGCCCCGCCGAGAGCTACCGCGTTTTCGGTCGCAACCCCGACGGCCCCAGCGCGGGCGACGCGGCGCTCGCGCTGCTGCCGCTCCTGCGGGAGTTGCGCCCGCACGCGGTCGTAAGCGACATCCTCACCCTCGCCCCCGCGCTCGCCGCGGAGCGCGAGGGCGTGCCCTGGGCGACGCTCATCCCCCACGTCTTCCCCCAGCACGCGCCCGGGCTGCCCTTCTTCGCCCTGGGCGCGCGCCCGCCGCGCACGCCGGTGGGCCGGGGCGTGTGGCGAGCGGCCCTGCCCCTGCTCGAGGCCGGCCTGCGCCGTGGCCGCCGCGAGCTCAACGTCGAGCGGGCAAAGCTCGGCCTGCCGCCGCTCGAGCGGCTGCACGGGGGTACGAGCGACCAGCTGGCGCTCGTGGCCACCTTCCCCCAGCTCGAGTACCCGCGCGCCTGGCCCGCGCATGTCCACGTGACCGGGCCGATGCAGTTCGAGCGCCCCTACCCCGACGTGGCGCTGCCCGAGGGCGAGGGCCCGCTCGTGCTCGTCGCGCCCTCGACCGCGCAGGATCCCGGCTGCCGCCTGGCGCGCGTGGCGCTGCGGGCGCTCGCGAACCTCCCGGTGCGAGTGGTGGCGACGACGAACGGGCACCGACCCTCGCAACCGCTCGAGGTGCCGCCCAACGCGCTGCTCTACGACTGGGTGCGCTACTCGCAGGTGATGGCGGCCGCGGACGTGGTCGTCTGCCACGGCGGCCACGGGACGCTCGCGCGGTCGCTGGCGCTGGGAACGCCGGTGGTCTGCGTGCCGGCGGCCGGAGAGATGGCGGAGAACGCCGCGCGCGCGGCGTGGGCGGGTGTAGGCGTCTCGCTGCCCTGGCGCCTGCTCGGCGAGCGCTCGCTCGCCCTCGCGGTTCGGCGCGTCCTGGGCGACCCGCGCTTCGCCGAGCGGGCCCGGACGATCGCCGCCTGGGCCGAGCGCAACGACGGCGCCGAGCGCGCTGCCGAGCTCGTCGAGCGCTTCGCGCGGGGCGCGGCACGCTAGGCGACCGAACCAAGCGCTCGCCATCGGCACTGCTCTGGGTCTCGCGACCGGGCTCCGGCTTGGGGCGAGTGCGAGCGCGCACATGGCGTACGTCGCCGAGCGCGGTCGCGGACAGGTGCTCGTGTTCGACACGAAGACCGGCGCGTCCGGCGAACCGATCTACGTAGGCGACGAGCCGAGCGCGGTCGCGATCACCCCCGACGGGCGGAAGGTCTACAAGACGTGATCCCGACCTCGGGAGGCCCCTACGGGATCGCGACCGCCCCTTACGGCGAGACGATCTACGCGACGGTGCCCATCGTGACGGGCTTAGCCCCGCGCTGGACACGACGGTCAAGGGACCTCTCTGCCGCGCACCCGCGATGTCCCGCATACACAGATCCGGCAGGTGCGGCACGATCTTGTGCAGGGCATGGCCAAACCGATCCGCACGCCCGACGTTGCCGAGCTGCGCGCCTTCTGCGCGGCGGCGGATCTCGGCAGCATCGGTCGCGCCGCGATCTCGCTGGGGTTGAGCCAACCCGCGGTGTCCAAGCGGCTGCGGACGCTCGAGGCCGTGGCCGGCGTGGAGCTCCTGGAGCGCTCGCGCTCAGGAGTGACCCTGACGGACGCCGGCCGCAGGCTCTACCCGGAGGCGCGCAAGCTGCTCGACCAGGCGGACGCGATCGGCGAGCTTCTGGGCAGCTTCGACACCGGCGAGCGCCCGTTGCGCGTCGCGCTCAGCCACACGGTCGCCGAGTTCCTCTTCGCGCCGGAGCTCGTCGCCTTCCAGACCCGGCCCGGGGCCAAGCCGTTCCCGATCGAGGTCACCGCCGGCAACTCGCGCGCGGTGCGCCAGATGGTCGCCGAGGGACGGGCCGATCTGGGGATCGCGGCGGCGCGGCTGCCCGACGACCCCGACGACCGGCTCGAGGAGCTCGAGCTGCGCGACGACGAGATCGTGCTCGCGGTGCCGCAGGCGCACCCTTGGTATCAGCGCGAGGTCGTGCCCTTGGAGCGCTTCCTGGCGACGCCCGTGATCGTGCGCGACCCGACCGCGCACAGCCGGCGCCTGGTCGAGGCGGTGCTGGCCCGCCGGCGGCTGCGGATGGCGCCGCCTCTCAGGGAGATCGGCGACACCACTGCCGCCAAGAGCGAGGCAGTGGAGCTCGGCGCCCCACTGCTGATCTCGGAGCTCGCGCTGGACCAGCGGCGCGACCGCCTGTATCGCCGCCCGATCGAGGGTTTGCGCTTCCCGCGGCGGTTCCTGATCGTCGCGCGCGCCTTCGCCGACCTACCGCCGAAGGCACGCGAGTTGGTCTCGTTCCTGCGCAGGCGCCACCTCCAGGTCCTGCCGAGGCCCACAGCCGATTCATAACCGGCGGTTATCACCTACCCACTGTAAGCGGCACCACGATCGGCGCTGAGAGCGCCCGGAACGGCCTTCCGGGGTCGATAGTCGAAGCAGGAGCGACCCAACCAGCTTGGAGGCTTGAGATGGCCCAGACAACTCCAACCGCACGGACCAGCGAGACCCGCCAGCGCCGGCGGACCAGGGGGCCGGCGCTGGACGCCGGCGGCCGGCGCTCGCGGCCTCCCCACGACGGCGGGCTGAGCGAGCGCGACCTGGACGCGCGGCTCGACGAGCGCTTCGACCGCGAGACCACCAAGAGCAACTTCGCCCCGCTGATGGCCGGCTTCGCGATCCTCATGGCCGCCGTGGCCGCGCTCACCGTACTCGTGATCGGCGCCGAGTCGAGCGAGGACGACGCAAGCTCGGCGCAGACCGCGCAGGAGCAGACCGCCGCGGCGCCAGACATCAGCGCCGAGGCGGGCGAGGGGATCGAGTACGAGCGCTACCAGCGCCCCGACCCCACCCTGCCCGCGGTGCCCGCCGGCGAGGTCAAGCGGTTCCGGGTCGACGTGTACGAGCACGTGACCAAGGTCTCGGACGACCTGGCGCCGACGCGGGTGTGGTCCTACGCGGTCAACGGCAAGTTCAACCGCGGCACCGGCGTCTCCGAGCCGATCGTCGTCAACCAGGGTGACCACGTGAAGATGACGCTGGTCAACGGCGCGAACAAGGCGATGGACGTGAAGATGCCCCACTCCATCGACTTCCACTCCTCCGAGGTGGCGCCCAACAAGGCGTTCGTAACGATCCCGCCCGGCGAGAGGCACACGTTCGACTTCGTCGCCAAGCACCCCGGCGTCTTCATGTATCACTGCGCGACCGCGCCGGTGTTGCACCACACCGGGGCCGGGATGGTCGGCATGATGGTGGTCAAGCCCAAGGACCTGGCCCCGGTCGACCGCGAGCTTTGGGTGACGCAGCAGGAGTACTACCTGGGCGAGCCCGGCGGCGAGGCGGACATGGGCAAGATGGAGGCAAAGGAGCCCGACGTGATCGCCTTCAACGGCTACGCGGCCCAGTACGACAAGCACCCGATCAAGGTCAAGCGCGGCGAGCGCATCCGGATGTACGTGCTCAACGCCGGGCCCAGCATCTGGTCGGCCTTCCACGTGATCGGTACGGTCTTCGACAAGGCCGTGACGGACAACGGCGTACAGCGCCACGTGCAGACGATCAACCTCGCCCCCTCCCAGGGCGGCTACGTGGAGTTCACGCTGGACGAGGAGGGTGAGTACCCCTTCGTCACCCACGCCTTCGCCGACACCGTGAAGGGCGCGTCCGGCAAGCTCGTCACCGAGAACGCGAAGGCCGGAGGCATGGCGCATTGAGCTCCGAGCGGCCTCTGCGCGTGGTGATCGCCGGCGGCGGTGTGGCGGGGGTGGAGGCCCTGCTCGCGCTGCACCAGCTCGCCGGCGAGCGCGTGCGGGTCTCGATGCTGGCGCCGGACGACAGCTTCCACTTCCGGCCGCTGTCGGTGACCGCGCCGTTCGATCTCGGCGCCGAGCGCGAGCTGGATCTGCTGGGGCTCGCGCTCGAGCACGGCGCCACGTTCATGCGTGACGCGCTCGCGAGCGTCGACGCCGAGAGGCGGCGCGTCAGCACCGCCGAGGGACGCGAGCTGGAGTACGACGCGCTGCTTCTGGCGCTCGGCACCCAGCGGGTTGCCGCCGTCCCGGGAGCCGTCACCTTCCGCGACAGCGCCGACGAGGGAGAGGTCGCACGGCTGATCGACGCCGCTCGCCGCGGCGAGATCCGGCGCCTCGCGTTCGCCGTGCCGGTGGGCGTCGCCTGGCCGCTCGGCGCCTACGAGCTGGCCCTGCTCGCCCGGGAGGAGATACGCGGCGAGGGCATCGACCCGCTCGAGGTCGCGCTGGTGACCCCCGAGTCGCGCCCGCTCGAGATCTTCGGCAACGAGGCGAGCACGGCCGTGGCCGAGATGCTCGCCGCGGCCGGGATCGAGACCCATCTAGCGACCGCGCCGATCGAGTACGTCGACGGCGAGCTCGTGCTCTCCGCCGAGGAGCGGCTCGACTGCGACGCCGTGGTCGCCCTCCCAACCCAGCGCGGGTACCCGCTGCCGGGGATCCCGCAGGACGCCGAGGGGTTCGTGGCGGTTGACCGGTTCGGGGCGGTGCACGGGCTGGAGCGCGTCTACGCCGCGGGCGACATGACCTGGTTCCCCGTCAAGCAGGGAGGGATCGCCACGCAGATGGCCGACGTGGCGGCGCGCTCGATCGCCGCCCTGGCGGGTGCACCGGTGGATCCCGAGCCCTTCCGCCCCGTCCTGCGCGGCGCGCTGCTTACGAGCTCCGGCCCCCGGTACCTGCGCACCCCGCTTCGCGGAGGCGAGCGCCCGGCCGTCGCGCGCAACCCGCTCTGGTGGCCGCCGGCGAAGGTGGCCGGCCGCTACCTCGCCCCGTACCTGCATGCACGCGCGGGCTACCCGCGCCGCGGGCCGCGCGCGCTCGAGGATGTCGAGCCGCGCCCAGGAGAGGAGGGAAGCGACGAGGCGCACGACGACGTGGTCGGGCTCGCGCTCGCGACCGCCGAGGTCGAGGGCAAGGCGGGCAACTACCGCTCCGCCCTGCGCTGGCTCGAGGTAGCCGAGGACCTCGAGCTCTACCTCCCACGCGAGTACGAGCTCAAGCGGGAGGCGTGGCGAGCGAAGTCGGGTTAGCCAGCCCGGCGCCTGCTCGCCGCCCCCGGCCTCGCGAACGGCCCCGCGCGCTGGTCGTCGTCGGGGCCGCCGAGCACGCGGTCCCTCCACCGTTGATTCGATCGCCCCGGCGAGCGCAGACAGCCAACTGCATCCCGCGCCCCGCTCGCAGCTCCGGGGGTGGGACTCGAACCCACAACCCTTCGGTTAACAGCCGAATGCTCTGCCGATTGAGCTACCCCGGATCGATCGGCCGCAGCTTGGCCAGCCGTATGTCGCCGGATCATTCTACGTAACGATGACCACGCCACCGCGGCATGGGCGCCGTCCGTCTCCCCCGCTCCCTAGCCGGACGGCGCACGGTGCGCGGCCGGCCCGCGGGCGAGACGCTCGATGAGCTCGGTGCGCTTGCGCTGGAGTTCCACGGGGGCCTCGCCCGCGCGGGCCTCGATCTCGCGCTCGAGCGCGGCGAGCTCGAGGCGCAGGTAGGTGTCCTCCATCGCCTCCGGGCTCGCGGGCTCGCGCTCGGCGAGCATCGCCAGGCGCGTGAGCAGCGAAAGCAGCTCCTCGTCATCGCGGCTCAAGCCCGAGAGCGGTTCCTCCAGATGCTCGAGCAGCCAGTCGCGGGCACGGCGCACGAGATCGCCGGAGAGCAGCTCCGGGCGCAGACGCTCCAGGTAGTCGCGGCCGAAGGCGGGCGCCGCGATGCACATCGCCAGGAGCGCCTGCTCGCGGCGCTCCTGTTCGCTCAGCGGCGCCGACGCCCGCGCGGGCCGCTCCTCAGGAGAGCCGCCGGTGTCAGCGGAGCCGCTCGCCTGCCGCCCGGCGCCCCCGCCCCGCTCCGCCGCCGCCACGCGACGGGAGACGAGCACGGGATCGGCGTCGAGCTTGTCGGCAACCTCGCGCACGAGCTCCTCGCGCACGATCGACTCGGGCATCGCGGCGAGAACGGGCGCGACCTCGTCGAGCGCGCGGTCGCGGCCGGCGGCCGTGGAGAGCTCCGCCTCCTCGAGCAGGGTCCGCACGTGAAAGGCGGGCAGATCGACCGCCTCGTCAAGCGCGGCGCCGAAGCGCTCGGCCGCAACCGCGCCGGGGCGCGCGCCAGCCAGAAGATCCGCGGGGTCCTCGCCCGCGGGCATGCGCGCGACGCGCAGGCGCACCCGCTTGCCGCTCGCCACGTGCTGGGCGCGCAGCATCGCGTCACGGCCGGCGCGGTCGGCGTCCAAGGCGAGGATCACGTCCTCGGTGTAGCGGGAGAGCTCCCGCACCTGCTCGGGCGTGATCGCGGTGCCCATCACTGCCACCGTCTCCTCGAATCCGGCCTGGTGCGCGGCGAGCACGTCGGTGTAGCCCTCGACCACGATCGCCCGCCCGCGCTTGGCGATCGCGGGCCGCGCTCGCTCGATCCCGTAGAGGATCCGGCCCTTGTGGAACAGCTCGTTCTCGGGCGAGTTCACGTACTTCGCGGGGTTGTCCGGGCTGAGCGTGCGGCCGCCGAAGCCCTGCATGCGGCCGCGCGCGTCGCGGATCGGGAAGGTGATGCGGGCGCGGAAGTGGTCGTAGTAGCCGCCCTGCCTGCCCCGCTTCACGAGCCCCGCGGCGGCCATCTCCTCGACGCTGTAGCCGGCCCTCTGCGCGCGCACGAGCACCGTGTCCCAAGCGCTCGGGGCGTACCCCACCCCGAACGCGCGCAGCACCTCCTCGCCCAGCCCGCGCTCGCGCAGGTACTCGCGGGCGTGGCGCGCCTCCCGCGAGTCCCACAGGTACGCGGCGTAGAACTGGGCGGTGCGGTCGAGCAGCTCGAGCAGGCGAGCGCGCCGGCGCCGCGCTCCCTCGACGCGCGGATCCTCCTGCTCCCGCTCGAGCTCGACCCCGAAGCGCTCGGCCAGCGCCTCCACGGCATCGGCGAAGCTCAGGCCCTCGCGCTCCTCGACGAACTTGATCACGTCGCCGCCCGCGCCGCAGCCGAAGCAGTAGTAGAGGCCGGCAGCGGGGTCGACCGAGAACGAGGGCGTACGCTCGTCGTGGAACGGGCAGAGCCCGACGTACCGCGCCCCGGAGCGCCGCAGCTCGGTGTGCTCGGAGACGACCTCGACGATGCTGGCGGCGTCCTTGACCCGCTCGATCGAATCCTGCGCGAAGCGCGCCATGGGGAAAACCTAGAGGCGCGACTCCTCCGGCAGGGCGAGCCGCCGGAAGGTGCGGATGCAGAAGCGGTCGGTCATGCCGGCGATGTAGTCGACCGCCAGCTGGATCGGCTCGGCGTCGGGGAGCGAGGGTGGCACCTGCTCGGGGTGCTCCAGGTAGTAGTGGAGGAGCCAGCGCACGATGTCGCGGATGCGTTCGCGCTGGCCGCGTGCCTCAGCGCCGAGGTAGACGCGGTCGAACATGAACTTGCGCAGCCGCAGCATCGCGCCGCCCACCTCCTCGCTCTGCACGATGTCCCCGGCCTCTCGCGAGGAGCGCACGATGTCGTGTACGAGCGTGTCGATCCGCTGCGACCCGGTCGTCCCGAGCAGCTCGATCTCGCGGGCCGGCAGGTCGGACTCCGAGATCACGCCCGCGCGGATCGCGTCGTCGATGTCGTGGTTGATGTAGGCGACCCGGTCGACCAGGCGCACGATCCGGCCCTCGAGCGTGCGCGGCTTGTGCGGGCCGGTGTGGTTGAGGATCCCGTCGCGCACCTCCTCGGTCAGGTTCAGCCCCTTCCCGTCGCGCTCGAGCCGGTCGACGATCCGCAGCGAGTGCTCGTTGTGGCGGAAGCGCCGGCCGAAGCGCTCGCGCAGCACCTCGTCGAGCGCCTCCTCTCCGACGTGCCCGAAGGGTGGGTGGCCGAGGTCGTGCCCTAGGCCGATCGCCTCGGTCAGATCCTCGTTCAGCCCCAGGGCCCGCGCAACGGTGCGGGCGATCCCGCAGGTCTCGAGCGTGTGCGTGAGCCGCACCCGGTAGTGGTCGCCCTCCGGCGCGATGAAGACCTGGGTCTTGTGCTTGAGGCGCCGGAAGGCCTTCGAGTGCACGATCCGGTCGCGGTCGCGCTGAAAGGGGGTGCGCACCTCGCAGTCGGGCTCGGGCCGCAGCCGCTTGGCCGGGTAGGAGCGCGTGGCGAGCTCCCACAGATACTGGTTTTCCCAGCGTTGCGTCCGCTCCCGAAGCGACTCCGCGACGCCCATGCTCGGGAGCATACGGCTCAGCCCGTCGCCTCTTGGGCCCTCTCCGGCTCGCCTTGCCGCAGAAGCAGATACGAAAGCCACACCGCGAGCGCGAACAGGGGCAGCCCGAGGGCCGTGCGCGCGATGCCGAGCGCCACGACCGCGCCGGCGAAGTAGAGCGGCAGCTGCACGGCGAGGCGCACCGCGAACACGCCGACCCAGATCCAACTCGCCCGCGAGTACAGAGCGAGCCTGCGCGGGTCGCGGCGCCAGCGCATCCCCTCCCCGATCACGGGGCCCACAAGCACACCCAGAAGCGGCCAGCGGATCGCGATCGAGACCAGGTAGGCGCTGGCGTAGGCGGCGTTGAGCAGGATGCCGGGCAAAAAGAAGTCCTCGGCGCGCCCGGAGCGGGTGGCGACGAAGGCGGCGATCGCGACCCCGATCAGACCCGAGAACGCGTACTGGATCGTCTGGCGCTGCATAAGCCGCACGACCGCGAGCACGGCCGCGAGCCCCACCGCCGACCACGCGGCCGGCTCGACCTGGTGGCCGTTCGCCGTGTAGACGATCACGAAGAGCAGGGCCGGCAGGCCGGTATCGGCGACTCCGCGCTTGCCCCCGAGCGCCTGCAAAAGGTCGGGTTTTGGCGCCTCCTCGCGCCCGCTTTCGCGCCCGCCCTCCCGCTCCCCGGGAGACGCGGCCCCTCGCTCGCCGCCGGGGACGACGCGCTCCCGGTCCGGCCCCTTGGCCTTGTCGGCGCTCGTGTCCACCCCCCAATCGTGGCGCACGGCGGGGGCCCCGTGCCCCTACGCGGCCGCGCGCAGGCGCACGTGCGCGTGGTGCTCGAGCGTCGCGGTGATCGCCCGCTCGGCCTGGCGCAGGGCGCGCTCGGACGCCCGGGGCGCCGCGGCCAGCGGGCGCGCGAGCGCCTCGCGCAAGAAGCGCAGCGCGTCGGAGGAGAACGCGAACCCGTCGCGCTGACAGCCGGCGCAGACCACCCCGCCCGCGGCGCCCGAGAAGGCGACCAACCCCTCGCGCTCGCCGCAGCGCGCGCAGGAGCCCAGTTCGGGGGCGAAACCGGCCGCAAGCGCGAGCTTGAGCCGGAAGGAGAGCGCCGTCGCAAGGCCCGCAGCCTCGTCCGGGCTCGCCTCTCCCTGGCCGTCGAGCAAGGCCAAGTACCGGCAGAGCAGGTTGTAGGCGGCCGGGTTGGGCTCGCTCGAGTCCAGCAGGCGCAGGACCGCGTCGCAGGCGCGCGCCGCGGCGCCGAGGGCGGCGCCGCTCGCGCGCAGGCGCGGATAGCCATCCACCGTGTCCGCAGCCGTCACCGTGGCCAGCTCGCCGCGCCCCTCGTAGAGCACCAGCTCGAGCCGGAAACAGGGCTCGAGCCGCCCGCCAAAGCGCGAGCGGGGCCGCCGCGCGCCCTTGGCAATCGCGCTCAGCCGGCCCCGTGCCGCCGAGTAGAGGTGCAGCACCCGGTCCGCCTCGCCGAAGCGGATCGAGCGCAGCACCACCGCCTGTGTCTTGAACGAGCCAGCCATCGGGGCGACCACTCAGTCTCGCGCCCCGTCCGGACACACCGCCGTGCGCCTTGCGCGACGGGCCGTGCGCCTTCGGTGACGAACCCGCCCGGTGCGCGCCGATCCGTGCACACGGTAGGTGGTGGATCAGCGGGAGGAGAGGGCGGCGTCGCGGATCGCCTCGGCCGCGACGGCGGCGGCCAGGACCTGTGCCTGCAGGGTCGGGAAGCGCCCCGCCGGCCGGTCCGCGCCGGAGGCGACGCAGAAGACCACGTCGCCGTCCACGTCGGTGAAGACCGGGTCGATCGCGCGCGCCACGCCGGCGCTGCCCGCCCGCGCCACGCGCGCGCACTCCGCCTTGTCGAGCGGCGCGTCGGTCATCAGGCAGACGAGCGTCGTGTTGCGCTCCTCGGAGTGCACCGTCTCGACCTCACGCTCGAGCCCGGCGAGCAGCTCGCGCGTGCGGGGCGGCTCCCCCTCCCCGTCGGCGCGCACGCCCGCCAGCACCGTGCCATCCTCGGCGAGCAGGTCCCCGAACGGGTTGGCGACCGCGAGCGCGGCCATCACAAACCCGAAGCTGCCGCGCCGAGCCGCGTAGCCCACGCCGGTTGGAGTGGCACGCTCGCGGCCCATGCCCTTGCCCGCGGCGGTGCCGGTGCCCGCGCCCACCCGGCCGCGCTCCGGCACGCCCTCGCGCGCCGCCTCGCAGGCCGCCTCGCCCGCCGCGGCGTCCGGCCGAGCGCCCGGATCGCCCTCGGCCAGGTCGTAGACGATCGCGGTGGGGACGATCGGCACCCGCCCAGCCGGGGTCTCGTGCCCCAGGCCCTGGCGCTCGAGCCAGCGCATCGCACCGTCGGCGGCGGCGAGCCCGTAGGCGCTGCCGCCGGCGAGCATCACCGCGGTGACGCTGTCGGTGCCGGCGAACGGGGAGATAACGTCGGTCTCGCGGGTGCCCGGCGCGCCGCCGCGCACGTCCACCCCGGCGAGCGAGCCGGGCGGCGCGATCACGACCGTGCAGCCGGTGCGTCCCTCCCGGTCGCTCCAGTGGCCGATCCGAAAGCCGGCCGGCGGCGGCAACGGCCCCGTGCTGTCAGCACCGCCGCTCACGTCCGCGCCCGCGCCCGGCGACGCCGCGGGCGGCGCCTCAGCCTCACCTGGCAGCCAGGGCAGAAGTAGGTGGAACGCCCACCGACGACGATCCGCCTGATCGTCTCGCCACAGCGCCCGCACTCCTGGCCCTCGCGCGTGTGGACCAGGAACTCCTCCTGCATCCGGCCTCGCTCGCCGCGCGCGTCGCGGTAGTCGTCGATCGAGGAGCCGCCGTTCGCAAGCCCCGCCTCGAGCGCGCCGACGATCCCCTCGACCAGCGCCTCGCAGTGCTCGCGCCGCATGGAGCCTGCAGGGGAGAGCGGGTGCAGCTCGGCCCTGAAGAGCGCCTCGTCGGCGTAGATGTTGCCTATGCCCGCGATCCCCCGCTGGTCCATCAGAAACGACTTGAGCGGGGCCGCGCGCCCCTCCGCGAGCCGCAAGAGCTCGTCCGCGGTGAGCCCGCCGTCCAGCGGCTCGACGCCGAGGCGCGCCGCGAAGTACGCGTCGAGCTCCTCGCCGTCGAGCACGACCCCGTGGCCGAAGCGCCGCACGTCGGTGAACCAGAGCTCCGAGCCGTCGTCGAGCTCGATCAACGCGCGCAGGTGGCGCGCCTCCGGATGCGACTCGTACAGTCGCGGGTGCCCCAGCCTGCGCGCCTCGATCAGATCGAGCGCCTCGTCCTCGTGGGCGGGATCGACGTCGGCCGGGCGCAGCAGCAGGTTCCCAGTCATGCGCAGGTGCATGACCAGGTTGCGCCCGCCCTCCAGGACGAGGATCAGGTACTTGCCGCGCCTTCGCACCCCCTCGATGCGCAAGCCGGTGATCGCCCGCTCGACCTGCGCCGGCGGCACCGGCCTGCTCCAGCGCTCGTCCAGGACCCGGGCGGCGGTGATCCGCCGGCCCCGCACCTCGGGCTCGAGCTGGCGGCGGATCGTCTCGACCTCGGGCAGCTCCGGCATGGACCGAAATCTAGGGCCAGCCGCCAGTCGCCAGCCACCAGTCGCCCGTTGCGAGGCACCCAGCCTGCTGCGGGGCTCCGGGCAGGCGGCGAGCGTGACGTCGCGCTGGACCGCACGAGCTGACGCGAAGCGTGGAGGACCGGAACTGGCGGCCCGCTACTGGGCAACTACTTGGCGCGCGGGTGCGCCTTGAAGTAGACGTCGCGGATTCGCTCGGTAGAGAGATGGGTGTAGAGCTGCGTGGTCGAGACGTCGGCGTGCCCCAGCATCTCCTGCAGCGAGCGCAGGTCACAGCCGCCGGAGAGCAGGTGCGTAGCGAAGGTGTGCCGCAGCGTGTGCGGGCTCATCTTGCCGTCGAGGCCGGCCTCCTTGGCGTGGCGGCGGATGATCTTGTAGAGGCCTTGGCGCGTGAGCGGCCCGCCGCGGAAGTTGAGGAAGAGGGTGCGCACCGGCCGCGAGCCCGCGAGCTCGGGCCGCCCGCTGCGCAGGTACCGCCCGACGGCCGCGGCCGCCGCGCTGCCCAAAGGAACGATGCGCTCCTTGTTGCCCTTGCCGTGCGGGCGGACGAAGCGGCGCTCCAGGTCGATGTCGGTGAGCTCGAGCCCGACCGCCTCGGAGGCGCGCAGGCCGCAGCCGTACATCAACTCGAGCAACGCCCGGTCGCGCAGGGCGATCGGGTCGCTTCCCTTGGCGCTCTCCAGGAGGCGCTGCACCTCCGCGTAGCTGAGCACGTGCGGGAGCTTGCGCCGCTTGGCGGGCGGGTCGACCGAGGCGGTGGGGTCGGAGTCGATCAGCTCCTCGCGGCGCAGGTGCCGGTAGAAGGAGCGCAGGGCGGCCGTCTTGCGGCAGATCGTGGCCGGCGAGCAGGGCGGGCGCGCGTTGCCGTCGGCGTCCGCGCCGCCGGTGGCGAGCGAGGCGAGGAAGTCGGCCACGTCCGGCCGCTTCACCTCCGTGGGGCCGATCCCCCGCTCGGCCAGGAACGCCCCGAACTGCAGGAGGTCGGATCGGTACGCCTCGAGCGTGTTGCGCGCCAGGCCCCGTTCGAACTCGAGGTAGGCGAGGAAGTCGAGCACGAGCGCCTCGAAGCGCGCCTCGACCTTGCGCTGGCCTTCCTGCTCGACCGCGATCGACATGCCGAGGTGTTCCCCGGCGAGGCGCGCTGACCTGCCGCTGCAACGCGGCTGGCGCGGAGCCGAGCACGTCCCGCTGGACGGCGATCAGGCGCCGCGCAGACGCTCGCGTAGAAGGAGCAGGCCGATGATCGACTTGGAGTCGGCGCACTCCTCGATCGCCCGGTCGAGCTCCGCCAGCGGCCAGGGGACGATCTCTATCCGCTCCTCGGCCACTGGCTCGTGGTCGGGCACGGGCTCGAGCCCGGTCGCGAAGAACAGCGTCACCTCCTCCTCGGCGAAGCCCGGCGTCGCGTAGAAGCGCTTGACCTCCTCCCACTCCCGCGCGCTGCGGCCGATCTCCTCGACGAGCTCCCGCTGCGCGCACTCGAGCGGGCTCTCCCCCTCGACGTCGAGCTTGCCGGCCGGCACCTCGAGCAGCGCCCGCTCGCCGACCGCCTCGCGCGGCTGGCGGACGAGGTACACGAACTCGTCGTCGTACGCGACGATCCCGACCGCGCCGGGGTGGGCGACGATCTCGCGGTCCGACTCCGAGCCGTCCTCATACCGGAAGCGGTCGACGCGGACGGTCGCGATCCGCCCCTCGTACTTGACCTCGCTGGCGATGCGCTCCACGGGCCCGGAGTATCGCGGAGCGCTTGCGCGCGTGCGCGCCACAGGAGAGAATCGCAGGCCGTAACCGCGAGTAGTTGGAAAGCGGGCGCCGCCCGCGGGCCGAGGAATACAGGGGGAGCCTGAGTTTGCGCAGAGGGTTTCGTGCGAACGTCCGCCGGCTGTGCCTCGTCGCTCCCGGCGCGAACTACGCGCTCACGCTCACCACGACCGACGACGCGGCCAACGTCAACGGCGATTTGGACATCGGCTCTGGGGGCCCGATCACGATCCTGGGCGACCCGCGCCAGCCGCCCAGGATCCGGACAAATCAGGCCGACCGGATCATCGAGCTCGCCCACCCCAATTCCGACGTCACCATCCGGCACGTCAGGATCATGGACGGCAACGCGTTTGGCCTGGTCACGCCCGTCGGCGGGTTGATCCGCGTCCACGAGGGACGCCTCACGCTCAGGCACGCCGAGCTCAGCGAAGGCCGGGCGCGCGACGGGGGCGCGATCCAGGTCGACGAGAACGCGAGCCTCGACCTCAGAGACCCCGTGGCACACGACAACCAGGCCACGCGCGACGGCGGCGCGATCAACATCCGGCCCGGCGCCGAGCCCAGCCGGATCACGGACAGCGTGATCAGGGACAACTCGGTCGTCGGGCCCACCGTGGGCAGCGTGGTGCGCGGAGGCGGCGTCTCCCACATGGGCGAGGATCTCGTGATCGAGCGCAGCGTGATCACCGGCAACGCGGCCCAGAACGCGATCGATTCGCCGACGGCCGATGCGTTCGGCGGGGGCCTCTCCCTCGGCCGCAGCGCGACGGTCGTCTCCTCCGCGATCATCGGCAACCAGGCCTCCGCCCGGAACGCCGACGCGAACCACGTCGGCGGCGGGATCGCGCTGCAGGGCACCCCCGTCGGCACCAACCTCGTGATCGCGAGCTCGACGATCGCGGCGAATGCCGCGGGTCGCGACGGTGCGATCGGCGGCTTCGCCCATCAGGGGACGCTCGAGCTCTCGCACCTCAGCCTCGCCGGGAACACGGCGGATGAAACCGGCGCGGGCGATCACATCGACAACGCCAGCTCCGGGCTGTTCACAACGACCATCAAGGCGCTCCTGATCGCCAACTCCGGCGCGGTCGACGCGTGCAGGCCGGGCACGACGCCGATCAAGTCGGCCGGGTACAACGTCGCACCGGCCCCGGACCCCGAGTGCGGCTTCGGGCCCCTCGACCGGGTCGGCGACGGCGTGAACCTCGGTCTCGTCTCGACGACCCCCGGCGACTTCGGCGGCCCCGTCCCGACGCTCGCGATCCGGGCCGCGAGCGCTGCACGAGACATCGTGCCCGCGAACGAGTGCGCCGCGGCGCGGGGCACTGACGCGCGCGGGATCCAGCGCCCGGGCGACCTCGGGGGCAAGCGGTGCGACGCCGGCGCCTACGAGCTCGCGCAGTGCGCCGGCAGGACGGTCGGCGCCGGCGCCCTGATCGGAACGCCGGGCGCCGACGTGCTCAGGGGCACCCGTGCCGCCGACCTGATCGTCGGCCAGGGCGGCAACGACAGGATCCTGGGCAAGGGTGGAGCAGACCGCGTCTGCGCCGGTCCCGGCAAGGACAACGTGAAGGGCGCCGGCGGCAACGACGTGCTGGACGGCGGGCCTGGCAACGACCGCCTCTCGGGCGGCGCCGGCAGGGACACTTTGCGAGGCGGCGCCGGGCGCGACACCCTGATCGGCGGCCCCGGCAAGGACAAGCTGAACGGCGGGCCGGGCAAGGACAGGGAGAAGCAGTAGGTCCATCGGTCGCCAGCTGCCAGTCCCCAGGTGCCAGGTCTGGCGCTACAGAGTTGCGTGATCGTGACGGCGGACACCCCTTGACTGTGACCGGTGACCGGCGACTCGGGCGTTTAGGCGCCCTCTGCCAGATCAGCCAGCGCCCCGCCGGCCGCGAGCGCCGCGGCGAAGAAGAGCGGGTCCTCGTCGATCGCGCGGCCCATCGTGCGGGCGGGCAGGCCGCTGGCGGCGTACCCGTCGAGGTCGATCGGGCGGACCAGGAGGTCGTGACGCCCTTTGGTGACGGCGATCAGCTCGGCCAGCGCCTCCTCGGCCGAGCCCCCCTCCGGGGCCGCCTCGTCGAGCAGCGGCCAGCCCTCGGTCTCCGTCTCGGGGACGGGCACGCGCACGGGCGCGAGCAAGAGCTCCAGCACCACCCGGGTGTGGTGGCTCAAGCCGCGGTGGCGCGGCCGGGGGTCGGCGCTGGAGAGCCTCGGGGCTAGCAGCGTCGGCAGGCCCAGCGCGAGCGCAGCGTGCGCGGTGTCGAGCGCGGCCGTGCCCCCGTGCCCGAGCGCGCTCGCCGAGCCGAGGATGCCCGGCCCCGGCCCGGCGATGATCGCGTCCCAGCCGAGCTCGCCGGCGGCGGCGTCGAGGCCGCCGACGACGCTGATCGCCTCGTGCTCGCCGCCGTGGCAGGGCCCGGCCGTCACGTGGCCGACCAGAAGCCCCTCCGCCCGCAGTCTGGCGACGTCGCGCGAGAGCCGCCCCGGAAGCGCCCCGCCCGGGGTCTGCACGAACCCCACGCGTAGCCCGGGACGGGTTTGGTGCGCAGCCCAGACCGCCGGCGCGAGCTGGCCGTGCAGCTGGATCACGAGCACGGGCGTTGCGAGCGCCTCTCCCGCCGCCCTGCGCCTCGCCACCGAGGGACGCGGGACCGCGTCCTCACCCCCCTCCCCCGCCTCCACCGGGCGCACGGGGTGCTGCAGCGAGGTGTAGTTCAGCTTCATCACGTGCTCCCCCGCCGCCCCAGGGCCGGAGAGCCCCCGGGTGAGGTTCACGTGGACCACGTCGAAGCCGCCTGAGCCCAGGCCCAGGTCGAGCGCCTCGGTGTTGACGATCACCTCGTCCCCGAGCTCCACCTCGCCCACGAGCGCGGGGTCGGCCCACGCGCGCCTGCGCTCCCCTCCGACCTCGATCGTGAGCGGGTCGGTCCCGACGACCGTGCCGCGGCGCAGCTTCAGCACGGCCCACCCCCGCCGGCCCGCTCCTCAAGCCGCGGGGCGGCACAACCGCTCACCGCGCCGCCGCCTCCCTGGCGATCGCCTCGCACACCTCGAGCATCTTCACGATCCGCTCGGCCGCAACGCTCTCCTGGGGCGTGTGGTTCGCCTCGGTGCCGTTGGCCAGGAGCACGCACTCGAACCCCTGGTCGAGCAGGGCGTTGGCGTCGCTGCCGCCACCGGTCGCCACCTGGCGCGGCTCCACGCCGCAGCGCTCGAGCCCGGCGCGGGCGACGCGCACGCTCTCGGCGCTCCACGACAGGCGGTAGCCGCGGAACATCTCGATCACGTCGACGTCGACGTCGCAGCCCCCCTCGCTCGCGGCCCAGGTGAGCGCGTCCACCATCGCCGCGGTGGTGCGCTCCGCCTTGCCCTCATCGAGGCTGCGCGCCTCGGCCTCGAGCCGGCAGCGTCCGGGCACGATGTTGCTCGCGCTGCCACCCTCGATCACGCCCACGTTGGCGGTCGTCTCCTCGTCGAGCCGGCCCAGCTCCATGGCCGCCACCGCCGCCGCGGCCGCCGCGATCGCGCTGTGGCCGTCCTCGGGGCGAATGCCGGCGTGGGCCTCCTTGCCCTCGAACTCGGCGACGATCCGGTTGTAGGTGGGGGCGGCGGTGATCACCTCCCCGATCGGGCTAGCGTGGTCGAGCACGTAGCCGTAGGCGGAGCGCAGCGCGGAGACGTCGAGCTCCTTGGCGCCGCGCAGGCCGTCTTCCTCCGCCACGGTGAAGACGAGCTCCAGCCCCACCGGCGGCGGGCCCTGCTCGAGCGCGCGCAGGGCGAGCTCGACGAGCACGGTGACCGCCGCCTTGTTGTCGGCGCCGAGGATCGTCTCGCCGCGGCTGCGGAAGACGCCGTCAGACAGCTCGACCTCGATCGGCGCGGAGTGCGGAACCGTGTCGAGGTGGGAGAAGAAGGCGATCCACCGGTCCGAGGCACCGGGAACGCGCGCGATCAGGTTGCCCGCCCCCGCCCGCGCGGGGCCGGCAGCTCCGTCCTCCTCCACTGCAACCCCGGCCTCGCGCAGCTCGCCGGCGACCGCATCCGCTACCGCGCGCTCCGAGCCGGTCGGGCTGGGGATCTCGCAGAGCCGCGCGAAACGCCGCAGGATGCGCTCATCGGCCTCCATCGCGCGGAAGGCTAAGCGCTCGCGAGGCGTCCAAAGGACGCGCGGTCAGGCCGCGGTCACCACGTGGCTGAGGGCCGGCACGCCGCCGTGGCGCTCCAGCAACGAGCCGATCCTGCTCGCGACCGCGGACCTGACCGTCTCGCGCTCCTCCTCCGAAAGCTCCTGGAGGGCATCGGCGAGCGGACCCGCCAAGCGCAACGTCAGCTCCCAGTGCTCGGCGGGGCTCACGTAGCGCCACATGAACGGCACCTGCTCGATCGTGTGCTCGTGAAAGCCCGCCTGCGCCAGCAGCACGGTGATGTGGTCGGGATCGGCGAGGGCGAAGATCCCCGGATCGCCGGGCTGCGGCGGGTCGACGTGTCCGCGTTCGACCAGCTCACGCGCGGGCACCGCCGCCCATAGGTTCTCCCCCGCGTCGGCCCAGACCGCGAACGTGAGCCTGCCCCCGTCGCGCAGGACGCGGCGCGTCTCGCGCAGGGCGCTCAGCGGGTCGGCCATCAGCATGTAGCCGAAGCGGCAGACGACGCGGTCCACCGCATCGTTGGCGAGATCCATCTCCTCGGCGTCGAGGGTGCGGAACTCCGCGTTGTCGATGCCCTGCGCTCGCGCGTTCTCCCGCGCTCGGCCGAGCATCTCGGGCGAGAAGTCCGTCGCGATCAGCCGGCCGTCCGGCCCCACCTCCCGCGCGACAAGGAAGCCCGTGTCGCCGGTGCCGCAGGCGATCTCCAGGACGGTCTCGCCGGGCTGCGCGCCAAGCCGCTCGACGAGTCGCCTGCTCACCGGCTCGGTGTTCGTCCAGAGGAACTCGCGCTCCCGCGCCCAGTTCTCAGCGAGCCGCTCCCAGCTCGCGAGCGAACGCTCGCGGTACTGGTCCAGTTCGATCACGCGCCCACCCTAGGACGCGCGAACCGCCCCGCGTTGGGGAGATTCTCGACTACCTGGGGAAGCCCGCCGGACGCGGGATCGCGGCCCGGGCGGAGCCGGGCTCCTCAGGCCTCGTGACGCACGCGGATCTCGTCCGCGCGCTCGGCGTCGCCGTCGCCCTCGACCCCGGCCTTGGCGCCCGCGCCCCGCAGGCCCGCGTGCTCGGCCGCAGCGCCCACGAACTCCCGGAACAGCGGCTCCGGGCGCGTCGGCCGCGAGTTGAACTCCGGGTGGAACTGGGCGCCGATGAAGAAGGGGTGGTCGGGCAGCTCGATCATCTCGACCAGGCGCTCGTCGGGCGAGGTGCCGCCGGCAACCAGGCCCGCGTCCTCGAGCCGGCGCCGCAGCATGTTGTTGACCTCGTAGCGGTGGCGGTGGCGCTTGTAGATCACTGCGTCGCCGCCGTAGATCTCGCGCGCGCGGGTGCCCTCGTGCAGCTTCACCGGGTCGGCGCCGAGCCGCATCGTGCCGCCCATGTCCGAGACCTCCTTCTGCTCGGGCAGCAGGTCGACCACCGGGTAGGGGGTCTCCGGGTCGAACTCGGTCGAGTTGGCGCCCTCCATGCCGCAGACGTTGCGCGCGAACTCCGCCACCGCGAGCTGCATCCCGAGGCAGATGCCGAGGTACGGGATCCGCCGCTCACGCGCGGTGCGGGCGGCGAGGATCTTGCCCTCGATGCCGCGCTCCCCAAAGCCGCCGGGGATCAAGATCCCGTCGGCCCATCCGGCGACCTCCTCGGGATCGAACTGCTCGGAGTCGATCATCTCGACGTCGACGTTGACGCCGTGGTGGTAGCCGCCGTGGTGCAGTGCCTCGATTACCGACTTGTAGGCGTCCTCGAGCTGCACGTACTTGCCGACCAGCGCGATCCGCACCCGCCCCTCGCAGGAGTCGGCGCGGCGCACCAGCTCCTCCCACTCGCCGAGGTCGGGCGGAGGCGCCTCGATGCCGAAGTGGTCGAGCACCAGATCGTCCGCGCCCTCGGCGCGCAGCACCAACGGGACCTTGTAGATGTTGTCGACGTCGCGGGCCGAGAGCACCGCGTCCTCGTGGATCGAGGCGAACAGCGCGATCTTGCGGCGGATGTCGCGGTCCAGCCCCTTCTCAGAGCGGCAGACGAGCGCGTGCGGCTGGATACCGATGCGGCGCAGCTCGTTCACCGAGTGCTGGGTCGGCTTGGTCTTGAGCTCGCCGGCGTGCGCGATGTAGGGCACCAGCGTGAGATGCACGAACATGCAGCGCTTCGGCCCCAGCTCCGAGTAAAGCTGGCGGATCGCCTCCAGGAACGGCAGCGACTCGATGTCGCCGACCGTGCCGCCGATCTCGGTGATCACGAAGTCGACCGCCTGCGACTCGGCGACGATCAGGATTCGCTGCTTGATCTCGTCGGTGATGTGGGGGATCACCTGGACCGTCGCGCCCAGGTAGTCGCCGCGGCGCTCCCGCCGGATCACGGAGTTGTAGACGGCCCCGGCGGTGACGTTGGAGGCGCGCGAGGTGTTCTCGTCGGTGAAGCGCTCGTAGTGGCCGAGGTCGAGGTCGGTCTCGGCGCCGTCCTCGGTCACGAACACCTCGCCGTGCTGGAACGGGCTCATCGTGCCCGGATCGACGTTGATGTAGGGGTCGAACTTCTGCAGCTGGACCCGGAAGCCGCGGCTCACCAAGAGCCGGCCGATCGAGGCGGCGGCGATGCCCTTGCCCAGCGAGGAGACGACGCCGCCGGTAACGAAGATGAAGCGCGTCTCGTTCGGCCTCACCGGGTGGCTCGCCCCCTGTTCGTCGTCCGCGTGTATGGGGGCCTGAGCGCGCTCATCGAACTCTGCCCAGCGAGTCTAGAGCCCGCAGTGGCGGAATTCGTTCGATCGCTGCGGAGATCGAGCGGAACTCTCCGTAGACGGTGAGCGCGGCCACGACCGCGAGCGCGACCAGTCGCGCCCCCTCGCCGAGCACGAGCAGCAGCGAGACCCCGGCGAGCGCCCCCACCAGGTTGGAGCCGGTGTCCCCGAGCATCGCGCGTTCGCGCAGCGTGAGCGGGGCCATCGCCAGCACCGGCCCAACGAAGAGCCCAAGCACGGTGAGCGGCGCGTCTGTCCAGGCGATCAGGCAGAGGCCCGCGAGCAGCGCGACGAACGCCTTCTCCACGCGCCCGGGCCGCAGGTCGAGCAGGTTGAAGAGGTTCGTGGTCAGCAGCAGCAGGGCCAGGTCGGCGACGTAGTCGAGCCCCTCCCGCCCGCGCCCGGAGACCGCGTACGCGGCGAGCGCGAGCGCCCCGACCGCTTTGATCGCGCCGGTGGAGAACCCGCCGGCCAGCACCGCCCGCGCGTGGCCGCGCCAGCCTCGGGGCGAGTCGTCCGCGTGACCGCGGCCCAGCGCGTCGTCGAGCAGGCCAAGCAGCGCGACCCCCAGCACGTACGTCGCCCAGCGCCGCAGCTCTGGGTCGAGCAGGTCGAGCTCGGCACGGTCGTCGAGCACCGCGAGCGGCACGAGCGCCACGAGCGAGCAAGCGACCAGCACCGCGCCACCAGGGAACGCCACCTCGACCCCCCGGTAGTTGCTGCGCACCAGCCCGGCGCGCGCCATGTCGCGCACCCAGGGGCCCGCGGCCAATGCGGCCACCGCCGCGGAGACGATCAGCCCGGCGAGCGTCACGGCGTGGGCAGCGAGGGCTCGATCAGCTCGGGCAGGAGCCCGTCCGCCGTGTCCTTGACGCCGAAGCTCCCCTCGGCGCCGTCGAGCGCCAGCACCAGCGCGAAGCGGCCGGCTAGCTGGTCGATGTTGTCCACCGTGGAGAGCCCGAGCTCGCGGAAGAACGGGATCTGGGAGGGATCGTCCCCGCTGCGCTCCGCGCCGACGACCACCACCCCTGCGCGCGTGAGCCCGCGCAGGAGGCCCCGCTCGACCCGGTCCGTGTCGGCCTCCTGCCGCTCGTCGAGCTCGTCCGGGCGGTCGCGCGCCACCACGACCGCGTCCAGGGGGGCCGACCTGCCGCTGAAGCGCGTGAGCAGCAGGTCGCGGGCGACCTCGAAGTCTCCCCCCATGCCGGCCAGCGCGCGCCCCGCGCGCTCGGCGGCGAGATCGATCGCCCGCGAGCGCGACATCACCGGCCGATCACCCACCAGCTCCCGCGCGAGCGCTTCGGCCTCCGGTGGCTCGCCCACGACCGCCACCATCGTGAGGTCGCCGCCGCTCGGCTGGATCGCGGCGCGCACGTCGTCGACCAGAGCCTCGCTCACGTTCCCCAGCGCGATCAGGCCCACCTTGCGACCCTCCAGGCGCGCCCCCACGAGCACCGGGTAGAGGCGCTGGCCCAGCGCGCGCTCCTCGCTCAGCGCGTTCTCGAGCTCGGAGTTCTCCGCGCGCAGCTCGTCGAGGTCCTGCCCGAGGTCCTCCTCGAGGCTGTCGGCCGTGCCCGAGACGACGTCGCTGCCGAGCGCGGCCCCGATCAGGATCCCGACCGCGAGCGCCACGAAGACGGCGATCAGCGAAGCGGCGTGGTAGCGCGAGGAGTAGCCCATCCCTCAGAGACCGAGCAGCACCTCTAGCTTGAGCCAGACCAGGTCCGCGAGCTCGCGCAGCGGCGCGGAGATGAGCACCACGACCGCGAGCAGGGCGATCGCCGCGAGCACGAACAGGACTACCCAGCGGCCCCCGATCCCCGGCCGGTAGAGCGTGCTCACCCCCTTGGCGTCGATCAAGCGCTCGCCAATCCGCAGTCGTGTCAGGAAGGTCGAGGACATGCCGGCGCGATTCTTGTCGAGGAACTCGATCAGGTTGAAATGGGCGCCGACCGAGACGATCAGCTCGGCGCCGTTCTCGAAGGCGAGCAGCATCGCCACGTCCTGGCTCGTGCCCACCGCCGGCACCACTTGGTACTCGACGCCGAGGCGGTCGAGCCGCCCGGCGCCCGGCGCGCGCCCGTCGCGGTAGCCGTGGACCATGAGCTCGGCGCCGCTGGCGAGCGCCGCGTCGCTCACCGAGTCCATGTCTCCCAGGATCATGTCCGGTCGCAGGCCCTCTTCGAGGATCGCGTCCGCGCCGCCGTCCACCCCGACCAGGATCGGGCGTACGTCGTCGATGTATGCGCGCAGCGCCCGCAGGTCGCTGCGGTACGTCGTGCCGCGCACGACGATCAGCGCGTGGCGGCCCATGAACTCCGTGCGCGGACGCGGCAGCTCGAGGTCGCCCAGCAGGAGCCCTCCCTCCTGGCGCACGTGCTCGACCGTGTTGGCGGCGAACGCGGCCAGCGCCTCGTCGATGCGCTCGCGCAGGCGCTCGAGCCGCTCCTCGAGCTCCGGGACCTCCAGCACCTCGCCGCAGGCGACGACCTCGCCGCCGCGGCGCAGCTCGCCGCCGGAGAGCTCGACCTCCTCCCCGTCGGTCAGCGCCTCGAAGAGGGGCGCCCCGACCGCGTCGACCAGGCGGACGCCGGCCCGCGCGATCACCAGCGGGCCGGAGTTGGGATAGCGGCCGGTGCTGGACGGGGAGACGTTGACCACGGCGACCACGCCGCTTCGCACCAGGTCCTCGGCGGCGATGCGGTCGATGTCCGCGTGATCGATGACCGCGATCTCGCCCGGTCGCAGGCGCTTGACCAGGTGCTTGGTCTTGCGACCCAGCCGCACCCGGCCGCGCAGCGCCTCCGCCGGCACCGCGGGCGCCGCATCGCCCCGGCGAAGCCAGGGGACGCGGGCGCGGAATCTGAGGGGCTGCCGCTCCATCCGTCCCCGCCGATTATCCCGCCGGCCCGCCCGCGTGGGCGGGAGATCCGCCTCAGGCCGCGAGCAGCTCCCGCGCGTGGCGGCTCGCGGCCTCATCGCCCCTCTCCGCGCCCAGCATCCGGACGATCTCCGCCACGAGCTCCTCGCCCTCGACCGGCTCCACCCGGGCGACCGCGCTCTCGCCCTCAACCTGCTTGGAGATGCGGAAGTGCGTCTGGGCGAGCGACGCCACCTGCGGCAGGTGCGTGATGCAGATCACCTGGCCCGCGCGCCCGAGCTCGCGCAGACGCTCGCCGACCGCCCGCGCGGTGGCGCCGCCGATGCCCGCGTCGATCTCGTCGAACACCCTGACCGCCGCGCCGCCCCCGCCGGCCACCCCGGCGAGCGCCAGCATGATGCGCGAGAGCTCGCCCCCGGAGGCGGCGTCGCGAAGTGACGAGACCGGCATGCCCGGGTTGGTGGCCACGAAGAACTCCACGCCCTCGGCGCCGTTGGGGCCGTACTCGTCCTCCCCGCCCAGCGGGACGAGCCGCACCTCGAGGCGCGCGCCGTCCATCGCCAGGCCCGCCAGGGCGGCTGCGACCGCCGTCTCCAGCCGCGGCGCCGCCTCGGCTCGGCCCGCGCTCAGCCGGGCGGCGAGCTCCCGGCGCTCCTCGCGCTCGCGCTGGAGCCGCTCGCGCAGCTCCCCCGCGAGGCTCTCGGCGTTCTCCAGCCGCGCGATCTCGGCGCGGCAGCGCTCCGCATGCTCGAGCACCGCCTCGATCGTGCCTCCGTGCTTGCGCTTGAGCCGGTCCACGTTCGCCAGGCGCTCCTCGACCTGCTCCAGCATTCCGGGCTCCGCCTCGACCGACTCGGCGAACGAGCGCAGCTCGCCGGCGATGTCCGAGAGCTCCAGGGCCGCCCCGGCCAGCCGGGCGCCGAGCTCGTCCAGCTTGCTGTCGACCCCGGCGACGGCGCCGAGCGCCCCCTCCGCCTCGGCGACCATCCCCGCGGCGCCGGCGTCGGCGTCGCCGGCCCCGGCGGTCGCGGCCAGCGCGGCCAGCGCGGCCGAGCGCAGCGCCTCGGCGTGGCGCAGCCGCTCGCGCGAGCGCTCCAGCTCCTCCACCTCGGCCGGGTCGGGCGCGACCTGCTCGATCTCCTGCAGCTCGAACCGCATCAGGTCGAGGTCGCGCTCGCGCGCCCCCTCAGCCGCCTCGAGCTCCTCCAGCTCCCTCTGCGTCGCCAGGACGCGCCGATGCGCCTCCCGGTAGCGCTCGCGCAGCTCCAGGTGCTTGGGCCCGGCGAACCCGTCCAGGATCTCCATCTGCACCGAGGAGAGAGCGAGCTTGCGGTGCTCGTGCTGACCGAAGAAGGAGATCAGGCGCCCGCCCAGCGCGCGCAGGTCGGCGGCGGAGGCGGCGCGGCCCTGCACGTAGGCGCTGGTGCGGCCCGAGGTGGAGACGCGCCGCGCGAGCACTAGCTCGCTCTCGCCCTCGGGCAACCGCTCCCGAATCTCAGCCAGCTCGGGGTCCTCGAGCAAGCCCTCAGGCATCTCGAACACGCCCTCCACCCACGCCTCGGCGGCGCCCGGGCGCACGATCTGTGGACGCGCTCGGCCGCCCATGAGCAGGTCGAGCGAGTGCGCGAGCACCGTCTTGCCCGCGCCCGTCTCGCCGGTGATCGCGTTCAGGCCCGGCCCGAAACGGAGCTCCGCGCGCTCGATCAGCAGCAGGTTCTCGATGCGAAGCTCGAGCAACATCTCCGCCGCAGTGAATAGCGCCCGCGCCCGACGGATTCTCCCCCGCGGGCGGAGGCGCCCCCGCCCGCGCTTTTCGTCGCAACGCGAAACGCCCCACCTTGCGGCGGGGCGTCTCGGGGGTACAGGGAGGAGAGTATGCGTTTTGTTTTGTGGTTATGGAGGGGAGGCCGGCTACGTCAGGCGCCGCGGGGTGACGAGAACCGCGTTGCCGCGGCCAGCACCGCTAGAGCGGCGCCAACACCGACCAACAAGCTTGTTGCTACCCAGGACCCGGTGGCCAGGCCGATCGCGATCCCGGCGAGGGCCGCGATCCCAGCCAACACGTAGTCAAAGTATGCATGCGCCGCCAGCGGAACCGCCCGCCGGGGGCCGGGCGCCTGGAGCGCGAGCCCCAGCATCGTGCCGCCGACCGCCACGCAGGCCAGCGTGGCCGGAGCGCCGAGCCCGAACAGCAGGGGCGCGGCGATCAGCACCGGGGCCATCAGCGCCTCCAGCGCGGCGTGCACGGAGAGTGGGATCGCGCGGGTTGCCATCGCTCCGCACGATACGAACGTACGTGCGAAGGGTGTGTGAGGCGGGTCACACAGGTCCGCGCCGCTGTACCTTCTGCGCCGATGCGTCCCCGCCGTGCCGACACCGTGCTCGCCGAGCGCGGCCTCGTCCGCTCGCGAGCCAGCGCCGCCCAGGCGATCCGGGCGGGGCGTGTGCGCCTGGGCCGGGATGGGCGCGCGCTGGTCAAGCCCAGCGAGCTGATCGATCCCGAGGCGGAGCTCGTGGTGAGCGAGCCCGAGCGCTACGTCTCGCGCGGCGGCTACAAGCTCGAGCGCGCGCTCGACGCGCTCGGCATCGATCCGGCCGGGCGCGACTGCCTGGACGTGGGCGCCTCGACCGGCGGCTTCACCGACTGCCTGCTGCAGCGCGGCGCCAGCCGGGTGGTCGCGCTCGACGTCGCGCGCGGCCAGCTCGACTGGCGCCTGCGCAACGACCAGCGCGTACACGTGATCGAGCGCTGCAACGCGCGGCAGCTGAGCGCCGAGCAGCTTCCCTTCCGCCCCCAGCTGGCGACGATCGACGTCTCCTTCATCTCGCTCACCAAGGTGCTGCCCGCGGTGGCAGGGACGCTGAGCGAGGACGGAGAGCTGCTGGCGATGGTGAAGCCGCAGTTCGAGCTGGGACGCGGGCGAGTCGGCAAGGGCGGGGTCGTGCGAGATTCGGCCGACCGGCGCGAGGCCGTGCTCAAGATCGCGCGCTTCGCCCGCGAGCTGGGCCTGGTGGTGCGCGGCTTCGCCCCTTCGGGTCTGCCCGGGCCGAAGGGCAACCGCGAGACCTTCGTCTGGGCCGCCCGCGGCGGCCCGGGCCTGGGCGACCTGGAAGCGGCACTGGCCGAGGTGGACGTGTGAACGACCGTCTTGCCGCACCCCAGCGGATCCGCACCGCGGCCCTGCTCACCCACACCAGGCCCGAGGAGACGCGCCCCGCCGTGCGCGCGGCGGTGGCGGAGGCCGAGCGCGCCGGCTGCAGGCTCGTGGCCGATCCCGACGAGCTCGCCAAGCACGGCGCCGCAGGCGGGATCGCGTCGCTCCAGGAGCTGGGCGGCGAGCTACCCGACATCTGCCTGGTGCTGGGCGGCGACGGGACGATCCTGAAAGCGCTGCGCCGCTACGCGGGCACCCACGTCCCCGTGTTCGCGATCAACTACGGCACGGTCGGATTCCTCGCCGCGGTCGACAACGACGAGCTCGAGCAGGGCCTGCGGCTCGCCTTCGCCGGCGCCTTCGAGGTCCTGCGCCTGCCCGCGCTCACGGTCGAGTTGAACGGCGCCGCGCAGGCCTTCAACGACGTCGCCTTCATGCGCCGCGCCGACGCCCGGGTGGCCGAGCTCTCGTTCGCGGTCGGCGGGCAGGAGGTCGGGCACGTGCGCTGCGACGGGCTGGTCGCCGCCAGCCCCGCCGGCTCGACCGGCTACAACCTCGCCAACCAGGGGCCGATCCTCGCCTGGGGCGTCGAGGGTTACGTGGTCAGCTTCATCGCCCCGCACACCCTGACCGCGCGCCCGCTCGTGGTCGCTCCGGGCGACGTCCTGCAGGTGCGAAACGCCGCCGGGCGGGAGCCGGTCGACGTGCTGATCGACGGCGAGCGGGTGGGCGAGCTCGCGAGCGGCGCAGAGACCCAGGTGGGGTTCCGCGACGACATGGCGAGCCTCGCGCAGCTGCCCCAAGTCAACTTCTACCAGCGGATCTACGAGAAGTTCGGGCACCTCGGGCGCTGACCGGATCCGATGCCCCGGGCGCGCCGAGCGCCCGGCGGGCTGAGGCGCCGAGCGCGTCAAAGTGGGTCCGCGGCGGGATCTAGCCTCAGGGCATGGAGCCACCGCCCCACATAACCGACCTCGAGCTGGTGGGCCGCCTCGGCCTGGCGCTGGTACTCTGCGGTGCGATCGGGCTCGAACGCGAGATCCGCGGACAGGTGGCGGGACTGCGCACCCACATCCTGGTCGGGATGGGCGCCGCCCTCTTCACGCTGCTCTCCGCCTACGGCTTCTCGGCCTTCGTGCAGGGAAACGAGGCGGGCGGCTTCGTGACCACCGTCGATCCCACGCGGATCGCGGCCCAGGTCGTCGCCGGGATCGGCTTCCTCGGCGCCGGGGCGATCATCCGCCAGGGCTTCACGGTCCGCGGGCTGACGACCGCCGCCGCGCTTTGGATCGTCGCGGCGATCGGGATGGCCGCGGGCGCGGGCTACTACCTCGGCGCGATCGTCACCACCGGGGGCGTACTGCTCGCCCTGATCGGCCTGCGCAAGGCGCGCCCGGCGATCTCCACGGCGCTGCGAAGCGACGTCTACTACCTGGACCTGGCGATCGCCAAGGGCGGCAACCTGCACCTCGCCCTGGCCGTCCTGGCGCGGCACGAGATCTCGGTCGACTCGATCTCTTCGGAGCGCGAGGGCGACAAGCAGGACGTCCGCCTCGAGCTGCGCGTCGCCGACCGGCGGGACCTGGATGCGGCGGTGCAGGAGATCTCAGAGCTCGACGGCGTCCAGCAGGCAGTCCTGCAGTCTCCGCGCGGCCTGATCTGAGAGGCCCGCCCGACCGGGATCAGGAGGCGCGGGCGCTGGCGCCCAGGGCGGCGAGCACGCGCTCGGCCACGGCGGGGCCGGTGAGGCCGACCTCCTCGTGCAGCAGCGCGGGCTTGCCGTGGGTGACGAAGCGGTCGGGCAGGCCGACCCGGATCACGCGGGCGCGCCGATCGCCCGGCCCGAGCGTCTCCTCGAGGTGCTCGAGCACGCCGCTGCCGAAGCCGCCCGCGATCACGTTGTCCTCGATCGTCACGAGCAGCTCGTGGTCGGCCGCAAGACGATTGACCAGCTCGGTGTCGAGCGGCTTGGCGAAGCGCGCGTCGGCGACGGTGGCGCTGATGCCGTGCTCGGCTAGCTCGTTGGCTGCGTCGAGCGCCACCTTCACCCCGAAGCCGTAGCCCAGAAGCGCGACGCGCTCGCCGGGGCGCAGGGTCTCCCCCGTCCCGATCGGGATCAGCTCCGGCGTGTCGGGTAGCGGCGCTCCGATCGCCGTCCCACGCGGGTACCGCAGGGCGATCGGCCCCTCGTAGGCGATCGCCGTGTGGACCATGTGCACGAGCTGCGCCTCGTCGCGCGGCGCCATCAGGACCAGGTTGGGCACGCAGCGCATGTACGAGATGTCGAAGGCGCCGTGGTGGGTGGGGCCGTCGTCGCCGACCAGGCCCGCCCTGTCCATCGCGAACGTGACGTTGAGCTCCTGCAGGCAGGCGTCGTGGATGATCTGGTCGAAGGCGCGCTGCAGGAAGGTCGAGTAGATCGCGCAGACCGGCTTCGCCCCCTGCAGCGCCAGCCCGCAGGCGAGCAGCACCGCGTCCTGCTCGGCGATCCCGACGTCGTAGTACTGATCGGGCAACTCCTCGAGCAGCTTCTGCAGGCCGGTCCCGCCGGCCATCGCCGCGGTGATCCCGATCACGCGGCGGTCGCGCCTCGCCTCGGCCACGAGCGCGTCGGCGAAGACGCTGGTGTAGGAGGGCGGCGTGGCCGGCTTCACCGCGGGCGCGGCGCCATCGCCGCCCGCCTCGCCCGCGCGCGCCCCCTCGCTCATCTCACCCCGCGCGAGCGGCGTGCGGGCCGCGGGCTTCTTCGATGCGGGCTCGCGGTTCACGATCGACCCCGGCTTGGCCGCGTGCCACTTCTCCATGCCCTCGAGGCCGCCCTCCTCCGCCGGCGCGAAGCCCTTGCCCTTCACCGTGTGGATGTGGACGACCACGGGACGGTCGGCCTCGAGCGCCTCGGAGAGCGCCCGCCGCAGCGCGGTCACGTCGTGTCCGTCGATCACGCCGACGTACGCGAGGTCGAGCTCCTCGAAGAGCAGCCCCGGCGCCCAGTAGGCCTTGATCGCGGCCTTGATCTCGGGCCCGAGCCGCTCGATGCGCCGCCCCAGTCCCCAGGGCAGGCGCGTCAGCTTGTGCTCCACGTCCTCGCGCGCGTGGTAGAGGCGGCGGTTGAGCCGGATCGAGTTGAAGTAGCGCGAGAGCGCGCCGACGTTGGGCGAGATCGACATCCCGTTGTCGTTGAGCACGATCACGATCGGCGTCTGCAGCCCGCCGGCGTTGTGCAGCGCTTCGAACGCGACCCCGCCGGTCAGCGCCCCGTCGCCGATCACGGCGACGACCTTGCCGTCCTCGCCGATCCCCTTGCGCATCGCCTCCTTGAGGCCGACCGCGTAGCCGATAGAGGTCGAGGCGTGGCCCGCGCCCATGATGTCGTGCTCTGACTCCGTGATCGAGCAGAACGGAGCGAGGCCGCCGTACTGGCGGATCGTGTGCAGCTGGTCGCGGCGGCCGGTGAGGATCTTGTGCGGGTAGGCCTGGTGGCCGACGTCCCAGAGGATCTTGTCGCGCGGGGAGTCGAGCAGCGCGTGCAGCACCGTCGCGAGCTCACAGGTGCCGAGGTTGGCCCCGAAGTGCCCGCCGATCTCGCCGATCGTGTCGATGATCAGCTCTCGCACCTCCTGGGCGACCTGCGCGAGCTGCTCGTCGCTCAGGCCCTTGAGGTCGGCGGGGCCGTCGATGCGGTCGAGCAGCCGCTCGCTGCGTGCCGGTGCTGTGCGTGAGTCGCTCATCTGGGGTCCCATTCTCGCACCAGGGGGCGGGTAAACACCCGCGGGGCGCGCCAACGCCGAACCGAGCCGATCAAGCTCCCCACCAACCTAGCCGCCGCGCACCGAGTGGAGGCGGAAGTCCTAGGCCTGGCGCGTGTGGATGAAGTCGCTGATCCGCTCGAGATCGCTGGTGTCGGCCTCGATCGCCGCCAGCGCCTCCCCCACACGGCGGCGCGACTCGGCCGCAAGCCGGCGCGCCTCCTCGAGCCCGAACACCGAGACGTAGGTGGCCTTGCCGTGGCGCTCGTCCGAGCCGTGGCGCTTGCCCAGCTCGGCGTCGCTGCCGGTGACGTCGAGGATGTCGTCGACGATCTGGAAGAGCACGCCGAGCTCGTCCGCGAAGCGGCGATAGCGCGCGACCTCGTCGTCCGGGACGCCGGCGATCAGCAGCGGCACCACCACGCTGGCGGCGATCAGCCTGCCCGTCTTGAGCGCGTGCAGCTGCCTCAGGGCGCCCGGGTCAGCGCCCACCTCGCCGCGCACGTCAATGTACTGGCCGCCGACCATGCCGTCCGCCCCGGTGGCCGAGGCGAGCTCGCGCAGGGCCGCGAGCACGTGCGAGGGCTCCCCCTCCTGCCGGGAGACGAAGAGGTTGATCGCCTCGGCGAAGAGGCCGTCGCCTGCCAGGATCGCGACGTCCTCGCCGTGAGCGACGTGCAGGGTCGGCCGCCCGCGGCGCAGATCGTCGTCGTCCATCGCCGGCAGGTCGTCGTGGATCAGCGAGTAGGTGTGGATCAGCTCGATCGCGGCCGCGGCGGGAAGCATCGAGCGCGGATCGATGCCGCGCGAGCGCGCGGTGGCCAGGCAGAGCACGGGGCGCACGCGCTTGCCGCCGGCGAGCAGCGAGTAGCGCATCGCCTCGTCGAGACCCGCGGTCTCGGCCGCAGCCGAGAAGCTCAGCCCGGCCAGGTACTCGTCGACGAGCTCGCGCAGCTCGTCCGGGTAGCCGGCCACCTCGCTAGCCCTCGCCCGCCTCCCGCTGGAGGGCGCGCTCGATCTCGTTGCCCGCGCGGCCGACGAGGTCGGCGGCCTCGCGCGCGAGCTCCTCCGCCTGCTCGTCGCTCAGGCCCTCGGCGCGAAGCGCCTCGGCCAGCTCGCGCAGGCGACGGGTGATCGCCTCGATCTCGGCGGTCGGATCGCTCACTTGTGCGCCTCCTGGAGCTCCCGGGCCGCCGCGCCCAGGATGCCGTTTACGAAGTCGGGGGCGTCGGCGCCGCAGAAGCGCTGGGCGAGGTTCACCGCCTCGTCGATCGCCACCTCGACCGGCACGTCCTCGCGGTAGCGCATCTCGTAGAGAGCCACGCGCATGATGCTGAGCTCAAGCGGCGCGATCCGCTCCAGCGACCAGCCCCGCGCGCGGCGGGCGATCTCGGCGTCGAGCTCGTCCGCGTGCTCGGCCACCCCCTCGGCCAGCTCGCGGGTGAACGGGCGCGCCCCCGCCAGGAGCTCGTCGAGCGGGCGGCCGGTCACCCGCTGCTGGTAGATCGCGAACACGGCGTCGCGGCGTTGGTCGGAGCGGCGCATCGAGCCCAGCCTACGCGACGTGTGTCGGCGGCGGCCCCGCGGTCAGGCGCGGGAGACGTACTCGCCCGTGCGCGTGTCCACCCGTACGACGTCCCCCTCGTCGATGAACAGCGGCACCTGGATCACCACCCCCGTCTCGAGCGTGGCGGGCTTCGTGCCGCTGCCCGAGGCGGTGTCGCCCTTCAGGCCCGGCTCAGTCCGCGCGACCTTGAGGTCCACCGCGCTGGGCACCTGCACCCCGGAGGGGCGCTCGTCGACGTAGAGGATGTCGACGGTGTCGTTGGGCAGCACCCACTTCATGTCCTCGCCGGCGGTCTCACGCGGGATCTCGACCTGCTCGTAGGTGTCGGTGTCCATGAAGACGAGCGAGTCGCCGGAGTCGTAGAGGTACTGCATGCGCCGCGTCTCGGTGCGCACCGGGCGGAACTTCTCCCCCGCCCGGAAGGTCTTCTCGTGGACGGTGCCGTCCTCGACCTTGCGCAGCTTCGTGCGCACGAAGGCGCCGCCCTTGCCGGGCTTCACGTGCTGGAACTCGAGGATCCGGTAGATGGCGCCGTCGACCTCGATGTGGACGCCGTTCTTGAACTGGTTCGTCGAAATCGTCATCTGGCTAGCACCCGATCAGGGCGCCGAAAGGCTAGCGATCCGCACGCCCTTTCCCTTCCCCGCCACCTCGGTCGTACGCGCGAACGAGTCCGCGAGCGCCTGCGCGTTGGCGGGATCGGCGTCGGGGTCGGCTGGAAGCACGACGTAGTCGCCGGGACGAACCCATACCGGCACGTACTCGACGCCGGTGATCCTGGCCTCCTGCCCGCGTGCCTCGACCTCGAGCAGCGCGATCAGCCCGTCCTGGCTGTGCGCGGGCAGCCCGGCGGCCGGCGACTGGTTGGAGACGAGGTTGCCCTCGCTGAAGACCACGTACTTGCCGTTGATCCGCTCGATCGGCTGGACCACGTGCGGGCCCTGGCCGACGATCGCGTCGATCTCGGGTGCGCGGGTGAGCAGCCGCGCCATCTTGCGCTGCTCAGGGCTCGGCTCGAGCGCGTACTCGGGGCCCCAGTGGAGGTTGACGATCACGAGGTCGGCGCCCGCCTCGCGCGCCTTGCGCGCATCGGCGAGGACCAGCTCGGCACCGGTCCGCGGCTCGTCGGCGGGGTAGGTTGCGACCGCCCAGTCCTCCGGCAGCGGGATCCCGTTGGTGGCATCCGTGTAGGCGATGAACCCGACCTCGATCGGGCCGGCCTTCAAGAGCAGCGGCTCCTCGCGCGCCGCCGCCGAGGCGAAGGTGCCGGTGTGGGCGACCCCACGCCGATCCAGCGCCCGCACGGTGGAGCGGATCCCCTCCATGCCCTGGTCGAGCGAGTGGTTGGAGGCGGTCGAGCAGGCGTCCCAGCCGGAGCGCTTGATCGAGCGGGCGAGGTCGGTGGGTGCCTTGAACAGCGGATACCCGGTCGGCTCGCCCTCGCCGAGCGGGATCTCCAGGTGGCAGACGGCGAGCTTTGGGCCCTTCACCCAGCGCTTGATCTCGCTGAAGAAGGGCTCGAACTCGTATCGCCCCCCGCCCCCGTTCTGCTGCGCCCGGTAGAGCAGCGGCGTGTGCATGAGCAGATCACCGCTGAAGGAGATCTCGAAGCGCTCGACCGGAGGCTGGCCGCCGTCGCCCTTCCCGCGCGCGACCTCGCCCCCACCTCCGCCTGCGCCTCCGTCCGAGCCGAGCCCGCAGCGTCCGAGCGCGAGCGCGCAAACGATGGCGAGCAGCCCAAGCGGAAGCAGCAAGGGCCTGTATCCCCCCTGGTACTCCGCACGCATGGCGCGCGCAGCATACGTCCGGCGACGGCGGGGGGTCGGTTTTCGGGTCGGGCCGGCTGCGCCCGAGGGTCCTACTGGGCCTCCGGCACCGCCTCCACCTCGCCGCGACCCGTGACCAGCACCCGGTCGACGTAACAGTACCGCCAGGCCTCGTCGGGCTCGAGGGTGGCGATCGCCGGGTGGCCGGTCTCCTCGTGGTGACGGGTCGCGTGCCTGTTCTTGGAGTCGTCGCAGCAGCCCACGTAGCCGCACTCGAGACAGACCCGCAGCTCCACCCAGTCGTCGCCCAGGCGCCTGCAGTCCTCGCAGCCGTCCGAGCGCGGCGTCGCCGGCATCACTTCCACGTGCGGGCAGCCGTCGACGATCGTCTCCTGCCCCACGTAGCGGTAGCCCCCACCCACCAAGCGGTTGGGGAGCAGCGCCGAGACCAGCTGGGAGCGGGCCGCCAGGATCGGGCCCACCAGGGCCAGCACGAGCACGTAGAGCGCCACGAACGGGGCGATCCGGGAGTCGAGGCCGGCCCCCACGGCGAGCGTCGCCAGGATCAGCGAGAACTCGCCGCGGCCGAGCAGCACGAGCGCGGCGTTCGCCGCCGAGGCCTGGTTCAGGCCGTTCAGCCGCGCGACCACGACGCCTCCCAGCGTGCACATGGCGATCGAGAGCGCGACCGCGACCGCCACCGGCGCCACCACCTCGCCGAGCGTGTCGAGCGCGATCCCGGCGCCGAAGACGACGAAGAAGATCGCGGCGAAGGCATCGCGGATCGGCCTGATCGCCTCCTCGGCGCGCTCGCGCAGCGAGGTCCCGGAGACCACGAGCCCGATCATCAGCGCCCCGATCGCCTCGGAGATCCCGAGGTCCTCGGCGATGCCCGCCGCCAGGATCGCAAGCCCCAGGGCCAGCACCGCGACCAGCTCCTCGTCGTCCGTTTCGAGGACCCTGCCCACCGCGCGACCGCCGTAGCGCGCGATCACGAGCAGGCCGCCGATGAAGGTGAAGCTGAGCGCGAAGTGGACGGCGGCGCCGAGCAGGGTCGTGCTCTCGCCCAGCAGCGGCCCCAGCAGCGCTAGGTAGGCGGCGAGGAAGATGTCCTCGACCACGATGATGCCGAGGATCACCGGCGTCTCCGCGTTGGTCAGCCGGTTCAGCTCGACCAAGAGTTTGGTGACGATCGCCGAGCTTGAGATCGCGACCGCGCCCGCGATCACCAACGCCTCCGTCGTGCCCCAGCCGAGCGCGAACCCGAGCGCGAGCCCGGCGACCAGGTTGAGGCCGATGTAGGCGATCGCGCCCTTGACGACGCTCCCGCCCGCGCGCATGACCTGCTCGGCGGGGAACTCGAGCCCGAGGTGGAAGAGCAGGACGATCAGGCCGATGTCGGCGACCAGGCCGAGCGCCTGCGGGTCGCTGAGGACGTCCGCGACCGACGGGCCGAGCAGGATCCCCGCCACCATGAACGCCGGGATCGTGGGCAGGGCGATGAGCCTCCCTCCCCGGGCGAGCAGCGCGGCCGTGACCCCGGCCGCTCCCAGGGCTACGAGCTCGTCCACGCGCCGCCCCCTGCGCCCGGGGTCACTCGCCGAAGTAGGTACCGCTGAGGACGGCGCCGACGCGGCGAGCCTCGTCCTCGTCCAGGCGGATGACCACCTTCGGCTGGTCCTGGTCGCCCTTGGCGAACGCGTAGATCTCGCGGGTCCCGTCCTTGCGGACGATCACGGCGAGCTTCTGGTGCGTCGTCGAACTGATGACGTACTTGGTGCCGATCCCGAAGAGCTCGGTCACCTCGATGCCGTGGCCCATTGAACAAGCATGCCAGACGCGTGGGCCCGGGCTGAATGGGAATGACGATTCGCGTTGAACGCCGGTTCGGACCAGCGACCGCTGCGAGCAGTGCTGCGCGAAGGCGAGCGCGTGCTTCCGCTCGAGCTCTTCTTCGACTTGGTCTTCGTGCTCGCGATCACGCAGTGCACCGCGCTGATGGTCCACCAGCCGAGCTGGGAGGGCGTCGCGAAGGCGACGCTCGTGCTCAGCCTGCTGTGGTGGTGCTGGGTCGGGTACGCCTGGCTCACGAGCGTGATCGACCCCGAGGAGGGCCCGGTTCGCATCGTGATGTTCGTGGCGATGGCCGCGCTGCTCGTCATCGCGCTCAGCGTGCAGGGCGCGTTTTCCGACCGCGCCCTCACGGTGGCCGTGGCCTACGGCGTGGTGCGCGCGGCGCACATCGCGCTGTTCCTGATCGCCAGCCGGGACGAGCCGCAGCTGCGCCACTCCGTCATGGGCCTGGCGATCAGCACGGCGATCGGCGTGACCCTGATCGTCGGTGCCGCGTTCCTCGACAGCGCGGCACAGGGTGCGGTCTGGGCGCTCGCGCTGCTCCTCGATTACGGGGGCCCCGCGCTGTTCGGGGCCCAAGGCTGGAAGCTCATGCCCGAGCACTTCGTCGAGCGGCACCGCCTCATCGTGATCATCGCGCTCGGCGAGTCGATCGTCGCGTTCGGCGTGGGCGCCGACGTTGACCTGACGACCTCGGTGCTCGTCGCCGTCGCGTTCGGGATGGCCCTGATCTGCTCGATCTGGTGGGCGTACTTCGATGTCGTCACGATCGTCGCCGAGCGGCGCCTGGTGCGCGCCACGCCCGGCCGGGAGCAGAACACGCTCGCCCGCGACTCCTACTCGTTCATCCACCTTCCCATGATCCTGGGCATCGTCTTCGTGGCCATGGGAATCGAGGAGTCGATCCTGCACCTCGACGAGCGCCTGCACGCCGTACCCGCGTTCGCGCTCGCGGCTGGGTACGCGCTCTATCTCCTCGCGCACGTGGCCTTTCGCCTGCGCAACGTCGGGACGGTGAGCTGGCGTCGCCTCGTGGCGGCCGCGATCGCACTGGCCCTCTTGCCCCTGCTGGTGAGGGTTGACGCCCTCGCCGCGCTGGGCATCGTCGCCGCGCTCGCGGTCGGCTTGATCACGTACGAGGTCGTGCGCTTCGCCGAGGCGCGCGATCGCGTTCGGCACCGGCTTCAAGAGGACTCCCCCACGAACTGACGGGCCGATGGCCGGCGGGCGCGCCTAAGCGCCCTCGTGGTCGGCCTCCCCGTACTCGCCCCGCGCGCGCCGGTCCTCCGGCTCCCCCGCGAGCTCGCTGGGGTCCGGCGCCGCCGCCTCGTGAGATGCGTTCTCGATCAGCTCGTGCTCGGCCTCCTCGAAGCCTTCGGCCACGCCGCCCCCGCCTTCCGCGACCGCGCGCTCAGCTTCGCCGGCCTCGTAGTCGCCGCCTGGATCGCCGCCGATCGCGCCCGCCTCCGCCGCGGCCGCGCGCGCCTCGCGCTCGACGGGATCGTCGGCGCCCGCGCCCGAGGTGCGATCGGCGCCGGTGTCTACGACGTCCTGCTCCTCGGCCGGGTCCTGTTCCCGGACCTCTTCGTCGCGCGCCTGCACAGGGGGCTCCTTTCGTCTCGCCGTCACCTGCGCTTTACCGCCCGCGAACGCGCGCAAACCGCCGAGCGCCCGTGGTCGCGATACTTGCTGGCATGGCCGAGACCCCCGAACTGCTCGATTCGCTGCTCCGTGTCCCCGCCCCCTCCGGCTACGAGGCGCCCGCCGCGCAGGTCTGGCGCGAGGCCGCCTCGTTCGCCGAGCTGCGCACCGACGGGCTCGGCTCGTCGATGGCGCTGGTCGGCGCCGAGGACGCGAAGCCGCTGCTCGCGATCGCCGGACACATCGACGAGATCGGGCTCGTGGTCACCCACATCGACGACGACGGCTTCATCTGGTTCGCCCCGATCGGAGGCTGGGACCCGCAGATCCTGGTGGGCCAGCGGGTCGAGATCGTCACCAAGGACGGCCCCGTGCCGGGAGTCGCCGGGCGCAAGCCGATCCACCTGCTGGAGGCCGAGCAGCGCAAGAAGGTCGCCGAGCTCAAGAACCTCCACATCGACATCGGGGCCGCCGACGGCGAGGAGGCCCGCTCGCTCGTGCGCATTGGCGACCCCGTCGTGATCGCCGGCGAGCCGATGCGCGTGCAGGGCGAACGACTCGTCTCGCGCTCCCTCGACAACCGACTGGGCTCTTACGTCGCGCTCGAGGTCGCCCGCCGCGTGCACGAGCGCGGCAAGCTGACGGGGCGCGTCGCCGCCGTCGCCAACGCGCAGGAGGAGATCGGCCTCAACGGCGCCCGCACCTCCTCGTTCGCGCTGCGGCCGGACCTCGCGGTAGCCGTGGACGTAACGCACGCGACCGACGCCCCGGGGATCGACAAGAAGCAGGAGGGCGACCACGGCCTCGGCTCGGGCGCGGTGATCGGGCGCGGCTCGACGCTCTCCCCCAAGGTCTTCGAGCTGCTGGCGGAGACCGCGGAGCGCGAGGGGATCCCTTACTCGATCGAGGCCTCGGGCAACCGCACCGCGACCGACGCCGACGCGACCCAGATCTCGCGTGAGGGCATCCCCACCGGCTTGGTCTCGATCCCGCTGCGCTACATGCACTCGCCCGTGGAGATGGTCGACCTGCGCGACGTCGAGGCGGTGGTGAACCTGCTCGTCGCCTTCGCCGAGTCGCTCACGCCGGACGTCGACCTCTCGCGCTGACGGCGCCGCGCGACCCCGAGCGGATGCGGATGTCGGCCTGACTGATCCGCCTCTTTCGGGCGTCAGGAGATGACCTGCAGCTCCTTGTCCAGGCGGCTCAGGTTGCGGGGCGGGCCGTCCGGCGTGACGACCACGATGTCCTCGATGCGGATGCCGAAGCGGCCGGGCACGTACACGCCCGGCTCGACCGTGACGACGTTGCCCGCCTCGAGCACGTCCTCGGAGTGGCGGCTCAGGCGCGGCGGCTCGTGCACCTGCAGGCCGACGCCATGCCCCAGGCCGTGGCCGAAGCGCTCGCCCATGCCGGCCTCCTCGATCAAGACGCGCGCCACGGCGTCGACGTTGCGCCCGGATGCCCCGGCGCGCACCGCCTCGACCCCGGCGCGCTGCGCGCGCAGCACGAGTTCGTAGGCGTCGCGCTGCTCGGTGTCGATCTCCCCGGTGGCGAACGTGCGCGTGCCGTCCGAGCAGTAGCCGTCGAGCTTGGCGCCCCAGTCGATCGTGACCAGCTCGCCGGGCTCGATCTCGCGCTCGCCGGGCGCCGCGTGCGGCAGCGCCCCGTTGGGCCCGGCCGCGACGATCGTCGGGAACGAGGGCTCGGCGCCCAGCTCGCGTATGCGCGTCTCGAGCTCGAAGGCGACCCGCCGCTCGGGCTTACCCACGACCCCGCGCTCGAGCAGCCACTCCAGCGCGTCGTCGGCGAGCCGTGCGGCGGCCGCGATCGCCTCGATCTCCTCGTCGTCCTTGACGCGGCGCAGGCGCTCCACGAGCCCCTCGACCGCGACCAGCTCGACGCGATCGCCCACCGCCTCGCTCAGCTTCTGGTGGGACCGCACGCTGGTGGCTGCGGGATCGAAGCCGACCTGCCCGCGCAGGCGGCGACCCAGCTCCTTGAAGATCGTGCCCTCGAAGACGACCAGCTCGAAGACGTCGCCCACCAGGCGCTCGGCCCGCTCCGCGTAGCGGAAGTCGGTGAGGAACTCGCGCCGCTCGGGGCCGACGAGGGCGAGGCCGCTGGTCCCAGCGAACCCGGTGAGCCAGCGCACGTTCGCGATCGCGTCGGGGCCGGAGTCGCCGGGCGTGACCAGATCGCCGACGATCAGCGCGTCGAGGCCCTCATCGGCTACGGCCTGGGCCAGTCGCTCGACCCGTCGCTCAGGAGCCAACGCCAAGCTCCCTCGCGATCAGCTCGAGCGCCTCGCGATACCCCTCCTCGCCCTTGCCCGAGATCGCGGCCACGACGAGCCCGTCCAGCACCGAGTGGCGGCGCCACTCCTCGCGCGACTTGACGTCCGAGAGGTGCACCTCGACCGCGGGCAGGCCGGCGATCTCGAGCGCGTCGCGGATCGCCCAGCTGTAGTGCGTCCAGGCGCCGGGGTTGATCAGGATCGCGTCGGCGAGCTCCGGCAGCCGGTGCAGGTGCTCGACCATCTCCCCCTCGTGGTTGGTCTGGAAGAAGCTCGCCTCCAGGTCGAGCTCGCGCGCCCAGCGGCGGATGCGCACCTCGAGCTCGGCCAGCGTGAAGCTGCCGTAGTGCTCGGGATCGCGCCGGCCCAGCTGATCCAGGTTCACCCCGTGCAGGATCTCGACCCGGTTGCGCGTGGTCGGACTCACGGCCTGCCCCCTCTACCTCACACCAGCTCCCTCACCGCACGGGCCACGATATCGCCGTCCAGCCGCACGCCGGTGCGCGGCTCGCCCGGCCGCTCCAGCAGCACCCAGGCGATGCCCTTGGCGTCCGCCTTCTTGTCGCGCGCGGTGGCGGCGAGCACCGCGTCCGGGTCGACCGCGGGGTCCAGCCGCACCGGCAGCCCGTGCCGCTCCAACAGGTCGCGCACCTCCCGGCGCAGCTCGTCGGCGCCGGAGAGGCGCAGGGCCGCTAGCAGCCCGAGCGCGATCGCCTCGCCGTGGCGGTAGCGGCGGTAACCGGTCGCCGCCTCGATCGCGTGCCCGACCGTGTGACCGAGGTTGAGCTGGGCACGCGCGCCGGAGTCGCGCTCGTCGGCCGCGACGACGTCGAGCTTGGTGCGCGCGCAGGCGAAGATGATCTCGTCGAGCCCGTCGGGGTCGAGGCGCTCGAGCGAGCGCACCCGCTCCCACAGCTCGCCGCCGGCCAGCAGCGCGGTCTTCACCACCTCCGCGAAGCCGGCCGCAAGCTCCTCGCGCGGGAGCGTCCTCAGCGTCGTGGGATCGGCCAGCACCGCGAGCGGCATGTGGTAGGCGCCCACGTAGTTCTTGCCCTCCGGAAGGTCGACAGCGGTCTTGCCGCCGTAGGCGGAGTCGACCTGGGCGACGAGCGTGGTCGGGGTCTGCACGACGGGCACTCCGCGCTGGTAGGTCGCGGCGACGAAACCGGCCAGATCCCCGATCACTCCACCCCCGAAGGCGATCACGCCGTCGTCGCGGCGCGCCCCCCGGCGAGCGAGCTCGCGTAGCAGGCGCTCGGCCTCGGCGAGGGTCTTGCGCTCCTCCCCGCCCGGCGCCTCGAGCGTCGCCACTGCGGCGGGAAGCAGCGCGCGGTGGGCCGCCAACGGCGCGGGGTCGGCGATCGTGAACCAGCGGGAGGGCAGGCGGCGGGCCGCCCGCTCGCCCAGCGAGCGGACGCGGTCGAGCACTCCCAGGGCGCCCCGCGCAACCACCGCCGGGTACTGGCCGCTGCGCGAGCTCGCCCAGGCCAGCCGCGCACCGGGCAGGCCCGCCGCGGCGCGCAGCCAGGGCGCCGCCCGGCGACCGAGCCGCTCGCCGCCGTCGCCGAGGACGGCTCGCGCGTGCTCGGCGTAGAGCGGCTCGCGCGCCCGCAGGCGGCGGGCGAACTCCGCCCGGTCGCGCGCCAGCGGCCGCGCGCTGCCCCGGCAGCGCTCCCAGGCGACCTCCTCGCTCACCCGGCACCAGACCGCGAACTGGCGAGCGAGCGCCGCGCGCACGCGCCCGCTCTCCACCGCCCCGCCGCCGAGCGCGACGACGCCCCCGCGCTCCAGCGCCGCCAGGGTCGCGCGCTCCTCGACGGCGCGGAAGGCAGCCTCACCCTCGCGCTCGAAGAAGCTCTCGATCGGCTCGCCCAGCTCGCGCTCGATCTCGCGGTCGACGTCGGTCACCGGCTCGCCCAGCACCGCGCCGATGCCCTTCGCGGCTCGAGACTTGCCCGCGCCCATGAACCCGATCAGGGCGATCGCCGGCTGCGGACCCCTGGCCTCGCCGCTTAGCGCCGCCACCCGATCCGCTCCTCGTAGGAGCGAAGCGCCGCGATCACGTCGTCGATGTGGTCGCCGCCGAACTTCTCCCGGTAGCAGCGCGCCAGCACCAACGCCACCATCGCCTCCGCGACGACGCCGGCGGCGGGGACCACGGTCGAGTCGGTGCGCTCACGCATCGCCTGGGCGGGTTCCTTGGTGTGGATGTTGACCGACCGCAGCGGCTTGGTCAGCGTCGAGATGGGCTTGATCGCCCCGCGCACGATCAGCGGCTCGCCGTTGCTCATGCCGCCCTCCACGCCGCCGGCGCGGTTGGTCTCCCGGTACCAGCCGCGCTCCTCGGAGTAGAAGATCTCGTCGTGGGCCTGCGAGCCCGGGACCTGCGCCACCTCCCAGGCCTCGCCGATGGAGACGCCCTTCACGGCCTGGATCGAGACGATCGCCTGGGCCAGGCGCGCGTCCAGGCGCTCCTCCCAGCTCACGTGCGAGCCAAGGCCCGGCACCAGCCCGAAGGCGCGCACCTCGAAGACGCCGCCCAGGCTCTCGTTCTGCTTGCGCAGGCGGTTGATCTCCTCGACCATCGCCCGCTCGGTCTCCTTGTCGAGCACGCGGACGGGCGACTCGTCGACCCCGGCGAAGTCCTCGGGTTGCAGGTCGCCCGGCTCCGGCGCCGCGACCGAGGCGATGCGGAGCACGTGGCTGTAGATCTCGACGCCGAGCGCGCGCAGGAACTCCTTTGCGATCGCGCCCGCAGCCACGCGCGCGGCGGTCTCGCGCGCGCTCGCCCGCTCGAGCACGTTGCGCACGTCCCTGAAGCCGTATTTCCAGACGCCGGGCAGGTCCGCGTGGCCGGGGCGCGGCAGGTGCGACTCCTCGATCTCCGCCTCGACCGGCCAGGGGTTCATCCGCTCCTCCCAGTTCGGGTAGTCGCGGTTGGCGACGAGCACGGCGATCGGGCTGCCGAGCGTGCGCCCGTGGCGGACCCCGGAGCGGATCTCGACCTCGTCGCGCTCGATCTTCATGCGACCGCCGCGGCCGTGGCCGAGCTGGCGGCGCGCCATGTCGGCGTTGAGCCGGTTCTTGTCCAGCTCCAGGCCGGCGGGCAGGCCCTCGACGACGGCCACGAGCCCGGGCCCGTGCGACTCCCCGGCGGTTGTGAAACGGAACGCCATGCGGCCCGGAAGGCTAGTCGCACGCGAGGCCGGCTGGGCCGTCCGGCCCCGCTGCGCCCCGCCGAGGACCCCGACTCACCCGCCCTCGAAGGTGCGCCGCTCGGTGACCTCGCCGCGCAGGCTGATCAGCTTCACGCGGTAGCGGTGGACGCTGCCGTTGGGACGCTCCAGGTCGAAGAAGCGCGCCTGGCCCGGCTTCAGCAGCACCAGGTCGCACTCGCGCCCGGACGGACGGCAACGCCCCTCGCCTCTGGTTGCGGAAACCTGGCGCGAAACCAGGAAGAGCGCGGTGCTGAACGAGTCGCCGAAGCCGACGAGCGTGACGACCGTGCGCTTCTTGCCCGGGATCGGATCGGTCACGCGGTACTCCTGCTTGCGCTTCTTCTCGCCGACCCGGCCGACCAGGACCTTGGCGACCGGCTCGACCAGCCCGGCGCGAACGTCGGGATGCCCCGGCTTGGGGGTGGGCTCGGCCGAGGGCGGCCGTACGGGGGCCTGACCCGACCCGGTGCCCGCTGCGGGCGGCGTCACGGGCACGCTCGCGCCGGTGTCCGCCGAGCCGCCGCTGCCCGGCTCGCGCAGCGGCCGCCGCAGGGCCGTCTGCTCGGCCACCTCCTGCGGCGTGTACTGGAACTTCGCCTTGAACGGGTTCTTCGCCTTGAGCTCGCCCAGCCGCTTGCGGTAGTCGCGGATGCCGACCTCTTGCTCGGCCAGCACGGCGGGGACGGCGGCCGCCGCGTCCGCGGAGACGGGCGGCGGGCTCGCCGGCGAGACCGGCGCTGGCTTCGCGCGCAGGAACACCGGAACGACCACCAGGGCGAGCAGGAGGCCGGCCGCCGGCAGGAGCAGGCGCCGATCGCGCAGGTCACGGTAGACGTCCTGCACGAGCGGGGGCGGTTGCAAGCGCTTGCGCCCGGCTTCGGACTGGGCGGACTCGTTCGCGCGCCCCTCGTCCGACCCGGCGTCCTTCGCCGAGGAGCGGCGCAGCCTGAGCTTGGGCAGCTTGATCTCTGGGCCTTTCGGAAACCTCATGGTGTGCTCGCAGCGCTTGGAGTGGTCGTGGCGTCGGCCCCGCCGGCAGCGGGCGTGGCGGAGGACTCACCGGGCACGAGGAAGGCGCTGAGCGAGAGGGTGACGTCGAGCCGGTTGTCGCCGCCCGGCTCCGGCGGCGCCTCCATCGTGAAGCCGTTCACGGTGAAGAGGCGGCCGTCCACCACGAGCTTGCCCCCCTTGTGACGGACCAGCCGGTCGAGGCTCGCCATGAAGTCGGCGATGCCGAAGAAGTTGCCTGCGAGCGTCACCTCGTAGGACATCACCGGCAGCCCAGCCGGGCCGACCGTGGCTCCGAGCGGAAGCGTCGCCGCCGAGGCTTCCGTCGCCGGCGCCATCGTCGGCGGGGCGTCCTCGGCGCCGCCCTCCACCGAGCCATCGCCCGTGTCCGAGCCATCGACTTGCTCCGCGTTCTCCTTGGGCTCGCCTTCGGAGTTACCCGCGTCGGCAGCCGATCCGGAGTCCTCCGTGAGCTTGATCGACCCGAACTCGACCTTCGCGCGGTCCGCCAGGCCCTGCAGCTGCACGAGCAGCGAAGAGGTGTCGGAGTCGTTGGGAACCGCCTTGCCGAGCTCGACCAGGCTGCGGTAGCTGCCCTCGTAGTTGTCCCTGGCCGCGGCGGCCTGCGAGACGACCTGCTCCTGGGCCTGGATCTCGCCGCGCACCTGCTCCAGCTGGGCCTCGAGCTCGCTCGCCCGGTCGCGCTTGGGGGCGAGCACCAAGAACCAGAAAGCCGCCACCAGCCCCACGCCGGCCAAGACCAGCAGGATCACCCTGTCCCTCCCGGTCACCTTCATGGGGCCACCCCCGGAACCACCGCGTTCGCCGCGCCGCCGCCGCTCGATCCGTTTTGCGCCGAGGCCGTGGCCTCGCCCTCAGGCTCGGCGGGAGGTTCGGGCGCGGCCCCGCCCTCGGCCTGCTCGGACGGCGTCACGGCGTCGAACGTGGCGAGCGCGTTGAAGGTCGCGGGCATACCCTTGCCGACGCAGGTGCTGTCGCCGCCCGAGCCGCCGCCCCCGCCCTCGTCATCGATCCCAGCGCGCACCGAGTCGGCAAGCCCCACCCGGGTCACACCGTCGATGTCCTGGAGAGCAGCGATGAACCGGGCCACGGCCTTGTGGTCACGTCCGCAGCCCTTGATCGCCAGCGAGGGTCCGGTCACCTCGCCGCCGAGGGGACTGTCCGCCCCGCCCGAGGCCGAGCCGGTCAGTTTCAGAAGCCAGACGTCGTCCGTGATCACCAGGGCCAGCTCGCGCAGCACGCGTTCCCAGTCGAAGCGGCTATCGGCCAGGCTCACGACCGTGGCTTCGCGCTGCTGCTGGGCAGCGACGAACTGGGCGTACGGCGCGAGAGCCTCCGCTTCCGCGGTGGCGCGCTCCAACTCCGCCCGCGCGGCTGCGAGCTCGGACTCGCGCTCGACCACCCGGTTGTTGAGGAGCACGGTCACGAGGACAACGACGAACGCGAGCGCCAGCCCCCCGACCAGCACGTAGGCGAGCGGCCCCCGCCGCAGGGGCGCGCGCTCGCCGTGGCGCTCCTCAGGTGGGATCAGGTTGACCGGGCGCACGCGCTACTCCTCCAAGGCCAGGCCGAATGGCAGGACCAAGCGCGCCGCGGTCGCCTGGTCGAAGCGCGAGAGCGCGCTAGGGCAGACGACCGCGAAGGGGTAACCGAGGGTGGCCTGCAGCCGCTCGACCAGGCCCGGCACGGTCGTGCCGGGGCCGACCGCGATCACGTTCTCGAGCGCCACCGCGCCGTCCTGCGTCGCGTAGTACTCGACGGAGGCGCGGATCTCGTCCGCGAGACGCGCGACCCCCTCCTCGAGCACGGCGCGTGCGGCCTCCACCAGCTCCGGCTCGCCCTCGATCTCCGCGAGCGGAGCGGAGAGCCCCACGTGCGAGATCCACTGGTGCGCCTCCTCGAGGCTGAGCTCGCGCCGCTCGGCGAGACGCTGCGCCACCCCCTCCAGCCCGAACGAGGCCAGGCGGGTGAAGAGGCAGTCCGGGCCGCGCGCCACGGCCAAGTTGGTGATGTCGCCCAGGTAGCAGAGCATGCGCGCGGGGACCTGCGGTGCCTGGGGCGCGGCCGCCGCCTCCCCCTGCTCCGCGCTGGCCCGCTCCTCGTAGCTCGGCTGCGCGGCCGCCAGATGACCGTCGCGGGCGATCGCCCGGATCAGGCCGAACGCCGCGACGTCGATCCCCACGGGCCGCAGGTCGCCGGCGCGTAGCGCGGCGAGCAGGCGCTCGATCATGTCGCGCCGCGCCGCAGCCACGACGACCGACAGCTGGGGCTCGCCGGTGTCCGTCTGCGTCGTGCCGATCACCTCCCAGTCGAGCACCGCCTGCTCGAGCGGCATCGGCACGTGCTCCTGCGCCTGGAACCGGATCGCCGTCTCGAGCTCCTGCCGGTCCTCGATCACCGGCACCTGCAGCATGCGGACCGCGAGCCGCTGGTTCGCGATCCCCAGCCGCACGTTCGGGGAGAGCTTGTTCCGGGAGAAGAGCTCCTTGAGCGCCTCGCCCAGCGCCTCGACGTCCACCACCTCGCCCTCGCGCACGATCCCGGGCGCCAGGGACGCGACGCCGTGCTTCCTCACGGCGAGCGTGCCGTTCACCTCGAGCTCGGCGGCAGCGAGGCAGTCGGACTCGATCGCAAGTCCCACCGTCGGCTTTTTCTTCTTCGACAGGATCTGCATCGGTTCGGATGGCGGGCTGAGCGACGCGCCCGCAACCCCATCGGCGCGACCGGCCGATCCCTTGAGCGCCGCCAGGCGTCGTTCAGGCCGACGGGAAGAACTCGTCCAAGTACCAGTCGACGATCTCGTCGCCGAACCAGAGCCCGACGATGCCGCCCAGGGCGAGGAACGGACCGAAGGGGATCGCCTGCTTGCGCGCGGCGGCGCCGCGCCGGGCCATCAGCGCGATCCCGACGAGGGCGCCGGCCGCGAACCCGATCAGCACCGCCGGGGCCAGCGCACGCCCCAGATAGAGGCCCATCATCGCGACCAGCTTCACGTCCCCCATGCCCATCCCGCGCGGATAGGCGAGCGCGACCACGAAGAGCGCGCCGCCCCCGATCGCGGCGGCGAGCAGGCGCGCCGGCAGCTCACCGGGGTCGCCCAAGGCGACGAGCGCGAGCGCCAGCAGTGAGCCGGCGAGGACGATCGGGTTCGGGATCACCCGCCGGTCGAGGTCCGTCAGCGTGACCGCGACCAAAAGCGCGCAGAGCGCGAGCCCGAGCGCAAGCTGCCACCACGGCTCATCGGCCAGAAGCAACCAGGTGACCCCGAACAACACGCCGAGCCCCAGCTCCGTCAGCGGATAGCGCGCGGAGATGGGCTCTCCGCAGGCCCGGCACCGGCCCCTCAGCCAAAGCCAGGAGAGGATGGGGACGTTGTCGCGGGCGGCGATCTGCGTCCCGCACGAGGGACAGCGCGAGCGGCCGCGCACCCAGTCCTCGCCGCGCGGCAGCCGGTGGGCGAGCACCGTCACGAAGCTGCCCAGCGCGGATCCGGCGATGAAGAGGACGAGGGCCATGCCGCCGCAAGCTAGTCGAAGGCCAGGACCTTGTTGGTCTCGAGCTCGAGGCGGCTCTCAAAGCCGATCTGGTCGTACATCAGCTCGAGCCCCTGACCCGGCCTGGTGTCCTCGGGCGCCACCATCACCGTCAGCACGATGCGGCTTCCCGGCTCGAGGCTGGTGGGGACGATCTCCCCCTCCTCGTTGACCGAGACGAAGCAGAGCGCCATCGTCACCTTCTCCCAGCTCTTGGGCCAGGGCACGCGGACGAACTGGAAGCTCGGCTGGTTCAGGCCGAGCCCCTCGCGGCACTCGCCCTCGCCCAGGCTGCCGACGTTCACGACGTGATGGTCGATCGCCACCCCCCCTGGTTCGCCCGGCGGCTCGCGCACAGAAAGCCAGGCGCAGAGCTCGCCCGCGTGAGTGGCGCCGTTGATCGTCTGGGTGTAGAGCTCGAGCGCGCCGCGACCCGTGAGCTCGGCGCCCGCGTTCGCGATCGGCGGCGAGACCCAGTAGTGGCGCCACAGATGCGCGTCGGGATCGTCCGTGGGAACGTCGTTGGGCGAGACCGGGCACTCGTCGATCGGACCGTTCGGCAGGAGCAGCCCGATGTCCTCGTCGGCGCCTTCCACCGGCTCGGCCGCCGCATCTGTGGCGTAGTCGAAGAGGTTGAGGCCGGGGTTGTCGACCAGCTGCGGCGGCCTCGGCGAGAGGAGGTCCGGCGCGCCGGGCGTCTCACCCACCTGCTCGCCCGCCTCGCAGGTCGAGAGCGTGTTGTGCGCCCGATGGTCCTCGGTGGTCTGGATGCGCGCCGCGTGATCGCAGGTGGTGTCGGTGAGCCACAGCTGGAGGGTGGCGGTGCCGGGGTCATCCGTGGGCGGCGCCGGGTTGTCCTCCGGGGTGATCGTGGGGTCGGTGAGCGTGGTCTGCAGCTCCTGGAACTCCCGCTCGGCCGACACCGGCGCCCGCACCACCTTCGCGGCGACGATCAGCCGCTTCATCACGCCCGCTCCGCACTCGTTGCAGTTCGGGTCGTGGGTCCAGGTCACGAAGCGGAAGATCCGCACCTGCACGTCGCCGACGGTGACCGGCTCGCTCATCGGCTCGACCGCGCCCTCCGTCACCGGATCGCCGGCTGGCGTTGTGCCGCCGTTGAAGACCAGCCGCTCCAAGCCCCCACCGTCGCGGCCCGTCGCGTAGCGATCCCCCTCGACGCGCCAGCGGGGATCGTTGCGGTCGGGGACCTTCTCCGGAGGCTCGGTCAGCGCCACCTGTGCGTAAGGCAGCTGCCGCATCTCCTCCAGCTCGGCCTGCAGGAGGTTGTTCACCACCTGGCTCTCCTCGGTCCGGTAGACGTTGCGCGTGCCGATGTCCAGGAGCTGCATCACGCTCAGGGCGCCGATCACGAGCAGCAGCGCCCCGATGAGGGCCTCGACGAGCGTGAAACCGCCCTCGTCCCGAAGGTGCGGCCCGTGCTCGCGTCGGTGTCTCGGGTGCGCGTTCATTTCAGCCCTGCGGCGCCTCCTGGTAGTTGCGCAGGTAGACGCCGTCGGAGAGGGTCACCGTCTCCTCGCCCTCGGGCGAGGGGAACTGGAGCGTCACCCCGACCCACTTGGGTGGATCGCCCTGGTAGCTGAAGATCGCCCCGCTGCGCAGACCCTCGACCACCTTTTCGCTCCGAACAGGTTCACCGCCGTTCGCCTGGCGTTCGGTGCGGAAACACTCAGCGCTCGAGCAAAGGTAGGTGACGGAACAGAGCCTGGCGGGGCCCGGGTTGCCGCTGCCGCACATCGTCGTGGGGACGAACGTCTTGAGCTGCAAGCTGCTGCTGGTCGGCTGAGTCACGCTCTGTCCCTGACGCAGCTCGCGGGTGATCCGCTCCAGCATCACCCTTCCCTGCTGGATCTGGGCGGCCCGATCGCTCGTTCGCGGCTGCGCCTTGACCGTGATCATCACCATGGTCCCCGCACCGGCAACGACCAGCAGGCTGACGACTAGCGCGACGAGCAGCTCCGGCAGCGTGTACCCGGACTGATCGGAGAGCGCCCGTGCGCCGCTCATGGCCCTAGCACCCGCTGTCGGGCGTGGAGCCTGTGGGCACCGGCGTGCACTCGATGAAGTGCTGCGGCTCGCCGTAGTGCGCCGGCCCCGTGTCCGCGCCGGGCAGCTCCCAGTTGTCGGCGATGCCCCCGGCCCGGATCTCGGCGTTCGAGTTGACCTGGATCGACTTCGCGGCCACCCCGCCGCACACGTCGATGTTGCTGTTCAGGGTCAGGTCGGTGAGCGGCGCGTAGAGGACGAAGGTCTGCTCGCAGTTGAACAGGAAGGCGTTCGAGTTCAGCGTGATCCGCGTGTTCCTGTTGGGCGAGCCCACGACCAGCATTGCCAGGGATGTGGGGTCGCTGCCGGTGGGCTGGATCTTCGCGTTGGAGTTCAGCGTGAGCGGCTCCGTCTCGTTGTTGCACACCTCCGGCGCGAGGAAGTACATGCGGACCCTCGCGCCCATCGCGATCTTGATGTGGGCGTTGGAGTTGACGGCTACCTTGCAGAACGCGTAGTTGAACTCCCCGCCCGGCGCGCCGAGCGTGAGCGCCGAATTGGAGTTCAGCGTCAGGCGCTTGGTGTTGGGATTCCAAGCGCTTGAGCAGTCCTGGCCCGTCAGGGGATCGAGCGTGCAGATGCGGCCGTTGTTGTTGTTGGTCGCGACGTCGCCAGGGTTGACGGGCGGCAGCGACACCGTCCCCTGCACGGGCTGACAGTGGAGCTTGCTGTTGCTTTTCTGTACCGGGGTGTAGCCGATCCCGACCTGGGCGTACTCACAGCGGACCTCTGCGTTGGAATTGAGAGTGAGGTTCCCGTTGGTGGCGACGTCCGCGTAAATCCTGGCGTTCGAGTTCAGCGTGATGTCGTTGAGGCCGATCACGCTCGCGTTCTCGAACGGCTTGAAGCCGCCGCTGATCGTGTCGGCACGGGCCGTGACGCGCCTGTTGACCCCGTCGACCGTGCCCGTCGAGACGATCTGGATGTGAGCTGGATCCGAGCCGGAGGCCGGTCGGACGGCGACGCGGTAGCTGAACGTGCCGCGGTCGATCTCGCCCTGGGTCAGGTTCGTCTCAGGGCACCAGCCGTTCGCGTCGGGGACCGTGCCGCCGATCGGCTGGCACGGCAGCGCGTCGGAGTCGGGACGCAACCGGTTGAACCGCAACAGCGCGTTGGCGACGCCGGCCTCCGCCGCGGCCAGCGCGGCCTTGGAGTCTTGGTCGCGCACCGTGCCGCCCTGGGCGCCAATCGTGGCGACGACCGCCGCCGACCCGAGGGCGAAGGCGGCCAAGGCCGCAAGCAGGACGGTCGGAACCGCGAAGCCCCGCTCGGTTGCTGCCCGGCACAAGAGCTTGTGCGCGAACACCTGCATCGCCGCTCCTATCGACAGATCGACCGCACGGGTTGAGCCCCGGTAGCGCGCCTTAGGACTCACGATGAACGTCCGGGACACTCGACTTCGCGCGAGGAAAGGGAGAGGGCGGCCCCCGAGGCCGCCCTCTCCCGTGCACTCGCTCAGAGTGAGGTGCGAGCTACGCCGGGATCAGTTGCCCCAGTTGCCGTCTGACGGGCAGCCGGCCTTACCCCGCTCCTCGCACTCGTAGGTGATCGAGCCGGTCGGCGCGTCTCGCCGAATGGTGAACGTGTTGTCCGAGTCGGAGGTCACGGTGATCTCGTATCCGTCCTCCCGGCCACTGGCCTCGAGACCGTCGGCGTTCGACAGCGTCGGCTCGATGTCCTGAAGGGCGGCGTTGTCTGCGCCGGCGTAGCTGCCCCGGTTGTCGCTGGCGTAGGTCTCCATCGCCGTCTGAGCCGTCCGAGCCACGGCCTTGGCGTACCGGAACGTTTCGTTGGTTGAGCCCAGCCCTATGCGCCGTGCATCCCGAGAGGGCTAGCGAGAGAGGGCGGCCCCCCGGGCCGCCCTCTCTGCTGCGTTGACTGCGACAGATCTACAGCGCAGGCGAGGCTGTTGGATCAGCCGCCGTCGCCGTCGCCGCCACCAGCGCCGCCGTCGGTGCTACCGCCCCAATTGCCGCCCTGAGGACAACCGCCCTGGTTGTGCTCGGTGCAGTCGAAGGAAGTCTCACCGTCCGCGTTTCGGGCGATGGTGAACGTGTTGCCGGTCGCCGAGGTGGCCGTGATCTCGTACGTGCTTACCGTCGAATTCACGGCGATATCGGCATCGTTGAGGGTCGCCTCAATGTCCCTGAGGGCTTCGGGCGACGCGTCCGCGTAGCTGCCGTTGTTGTCGGTCGCGTACGTCTCGATCGCGGTCTGAGCCGTACGCGCATCGGCCTTGGCGTCAGCGTCGCGGGCCTTGTCGCGCTGGTTGAAGAACGACGGGATCGCGATCGCGGCCAGCAGGCCGAGGATCAGCATCACGACGAGGAGCTCGACCAGGGTGAAACCGCCCTCGCCGCGCGTCCTCTCGCGGAGCTTCTGGACCATAGGTACCCTCCTTGAGGATTCCGTGTTCGCCAGAGCCCCGTCAGCCGAAAGCCGATCGGGAGTTGCGTGAACCCCGGCGGCAGCCCGGCCATCTCCCCCCTGAAAGCGGAAGATCCGTGGCTTTGCGTCCCCGCCTCGCGACGGGTTTGCCGTTGGCACCGGAGCACTGGCCATTTTCATCGACCGCCTCATCGGCGCCTGACCGCGAACCCTTTAGCGACATGAGGGGAACATCCGTCCAGGTTTGGGGGCTGGACCCTAGAACGCCCATTGGTAGCCAGGAGGAGCGCTGATGGCACCTCGACGGTTGGTGGTGATCCTGATCGCGCTGCTCGTCCTCTCGTCCATCGCGGCGGCGCTGGCGCCGGTGCCGCCCCCGGGCGAACAGCGCACCACCTCGACCACCTCGACGCCTCCCCCACCTCCGAGCGAGCCCGCGCGCCTGGCCGGCGGCAAGCTGGTGAAGGCGTCCGTGACGGTCCCGCCTGCGAGCGGTGAGGGCAGGGGGCGACGAAAGGGCCACCGATCGGGTCGCGAGGCACACCGGCCGACCAGGATCGAGCTGGACGCTGGGGACCAGTTGGAGCTGCGCGTGCGCTCCCAACGCGTGGTCACGCTCGAGCTGCGCGGGACGGGCGAGACGGTGGATGCCGGCCCCGACTCCCCCGGCCTGCTCGACGTGCTGATCACCCGGCCCGGAAATTACGAGCTCGCGCCCCTCGGGGAGGAGGACGCGGACCCCGTCGCCGTAGTGGTCGCGTCCGAGCCTCGCTCAGCGCAGTAGGCGCAGCACGGCGCTCTCGATGCGCTCGCGTCGTGCGAACCCCGGGGCGCCGTTGAGGCGCCGCAGGGCCGGAGCGATCGTCCTGCCGTCGTCCTCAAAGCGCTCGATCACGCGCGGATCGACGTAGGAGTCGCGACAGACCGCCGGCGTGTTGCCGAGCGCCTCAGCGACCCGCTCGATCGCCTCCGCCACGGCGCGGTCGCGGTCCTCCTCGCCGGCCCTCGCGGCGAGGTGCGCGGCGGCGAGCACGGTCGCGTTCCAGGTGCGGAAGTCCTTGGCCGAGAAGCGCTCGCCTACCAGCTCCTTGAGGTGCTCGTTGAGCTCGTCGGAGCGCAGCTCGCGCCAGGCGCTGCGCCCGTCCCGGTAGACGAGCAGGCGCGCCTCCGCCGGCGCGCGACGACGGCGCAGCGCCACCACGGTCGGCAGCACGAGCTCGTCCTCGACCGTCTGCGTCCGCAGCGCGCCGCCCTTGGCCACGTATTCGAACTCGATCGCGCCGCGGCGCACGCGGACGTGGCGCTTTTCCAACGTGGTGAGGCCGAAGCTCTCGTTGTCCTCGGCGTAGGCCTCCCCGCCCACCCGGAAGAGCCCGATGTCCAAGAGGCGCACGGCGCCGGCGAGCACGCGCTCGCGGACCAGGCCCTGCAGCTCGAGCCGCTCGGCGAGCCTGCGCCGCACCGCCGGCATCGTCGCGCCGAACTCGACCAGGCGCTCGAACTTCTCGCGGTCGCGCTGCGCTCGCCAGTCCGGGTGGTAGAGGTATTGACGCCGGCCGGCGGCGTCGGTGCCGATCGCCTGGATGTGGCCGCAGTCGTCCGGGCAGATCCAAACCTCGCGCCAGGCAGGCGGGATCGCGAGCGAGCGGATGCGCTCGAGCTCGCGAGCGTCGCGAATCAGCCGGCCGTCCGGCCGGTGGTAGCTGAAGCCGCGGCCTCGCCCCACGCGCCTGATCCCGGGCTCGTCCGGGTCACTGCGCTCGATCCTCATCGCCTCGCTCCTCCCCCACGCCCGACCCGGGCGCCCTCAGTCCTCGCCGGACGACTCGTCCTCGTCGTCGGCCCGTCCCTCCCGGGCGGCCTCCTGCTGGCGCTCGCTGAGCGCCTCCTCGTCCTGGCCGGGGTTGCCGAACGGACCGGGATCCTCGCCCGGGGTGGGCTCGGCCTCGCCCTGTTCGCTCGGAGGAACCGTCCCGCGTTCGTCGCGTTCCGCCTCCCCGCTCTCCGGTTCGCGCTCCTCGTTCACGCCGCAGCGGATGCCCGCGCGTGGAGGCGCGAAACCAGCCGCCTGCTCGGGAGCTCAGGCGTACACGCGCCCGAGCTCCTCGTCGAGCTCCTCGCGCGTGATGTAGCCACAGGCGAGCAGGGTCTCGCCGGCCACCTCGTGCAATGCCCGCCGCTCGCGCGCCGTCAGCGAAGCGCGCCAGCCGCCCGGGGAGGCCGAGCGCACCTCGAAGCGCTCGCCCTTGGCCGAGGCCGGGACGCGGTCGAAGTCGTGCGCCCGGCTGATCCGCTCGAGCGCCTCGGCTCCGGGGTCGATGCCCAGCGCTTGGCAGATACGGGCGAGCTGCTGCGGCGTGCGCTCGAGCAGGTCCTCGTAGCGCACCAGCGCCCGCCGCCGCGGGTCGTGCCGCTCGTAGGCGGCCCGCACCGCGCGCGTGCGATAAGCCCAGACCGCGGCCTGCCAGCGCACGAACGCCTCGCGGCCCTGCTCGGCGAGCGGGAAGGCCCCCTCCTGCTGCGCCCAGGAGCCGTCCTGGTAGGCGGCGATCCAGGAGTCGACCACGTCGCGCCCGTCGCGCAGCAGGAAGATCAGCCGCGAGCGCGGGAAGAGCGACAGCAGGAGCTCGGCGGCCTGTGAGCCCGGCTCCTTGACCACGATCAGCGGGTCGCGCTCGCGCGCCTCCTCCGCCTGGGCGGCGAACCGCGCGGCGATGAGCTCGCGCAACTTCGGCCGCCAGGCGTAGGCGAAGCGGTCGGCGAAGAAGTAGCCGGGCTTCCCGCGCTTCACGTGGTCGAGCGTGGTGAGCTCGGGATCGCCCTCCGCCGCAGCCCAGGCGAGCGGGATCGGCCGCCACACGCCCAGGTGGTGGCCCAGGTGCGGATCGTCGACCGGGACCGCGTGCGGAAGCTCGGCGAGCATCCGCAAGAGCCACGTGCTGCCGCTGCGCGAGGACCCGAAGATCCACGCGATGCGGTCGTCCCCGAGGCGCCCGTCGTCGGCCCCCGTCCAGCGTGCGTCGCCGTCAGTCATGGAATCCCTCCAGTCGTCGCCGCCTTACCCCCACGCCAGCTCTCCTAATCCCGCCCGCCTCGCTCGAGCAGCCGCGCGAGCGCGCGGGCGTCGCGCACCGCGTAGCCCTTCCAGTCGTTGTTGAAGTAGGCGAACACGTCTCCCCGCGCGGCCCAGCGCCTGATCCGCCGCGCCCACTCCTCGAGCTCGCGTCGCGAGTAGTTGCCTCCGCGTCCGCGGCTGCCGCGGTGGAAGCGCACGTAGGTCCAGTCGGCCGTGAGCTCGTGCGGATGGAAGGGCCGCTCCGGCGTATCGCCGATCACGAGCGCCGCTCCGCGCTCGCGCAAGAGCTCCATCACTTGCGGAGAGAACCAGCTCGGATGGCGGAACTCGAACGCGTGCCGTCCCGGCGCGCGCTCGCTCGCCACCGCGAGTGCCTGCGCTAGGCGCTCGTCGTCGCGGTGGAAGTTGGCGGGCAGCTGCCAGAGCAGGGACGCGAGCTTGCCCGAGCGGCCGAGAGGCTCGATCCGCTCCAGGAACCGCTCGAGCCCCGGCGCTGGCTCGCGCAGCCGCTTCACATGGGTGAGGTAGCGGCTCACCTTGACCGAGAAGAGGAACTCGCCGGGGATCTGCTCCACCCACGCGGAGACCGCGTCGCGCGAGGGCAGCCGGTAGAAGGTGTTGTTGACCTCCACCGTGTTGAACTCCTCCGCGTAGCGGCGCAGCCACGCGCGTTGCGACACCCCCTGCGGGTACAGGACTCCGCGCCAGTCGGAGTAGACCCATCCCGAGCAACCTAACCGCACCATCGGGCGTAACCGGTGGTCAAGCGAGCCCGCGGCGCAGACCGGCGTGGTCGGCTGCGCGCTGGGGGCTCCGGGCGTCCATAGCGGGGCGGATGCCCTCGCCCCGCCGCGCCGAAACCGCGGGCGTTAAGCCGAGGCGCTCTCGCCCGAGCCGGTCTGCTCGCGCTCCTGGGCGTAGGCGATGCCGAGCGGGTCGGTGCCGGCCCCGCGCGGCAGGACCAAGACCGGGCAGTGCGCCTCGTCGATCACGGCGGCGGCGGTGCTGCCCAGCAGCGTCCGGCGCACCGGCCCGTAGCCGCGCGAGCCGAGCACGAGGAGATCCAGCTCCTCGCTCGCCTCGACCAGCTCGGGGGCGGCGGGGCCGCGCCTCATCCTGCCCTCGACCGGCATGTCGTCGGGCACGCTGGCGAGCGCCTCGTCGAGGATCTGCTGCTTCGCCTCGACCTCGAAAGCGTCCCAATCGCCGGCGGTGAGCACGGCGACCGTCGTGCCGTAGCCGACCGGGGCGGGCTCGGCGACCGCCACTACCGAAAGCCGCGCGCGCAGCCGCCCCGCGAGCCCGATCGCGGTCGCGAGCGCGGCGCGCGACTCCTCGCCCCCGTCGAAGGCCGCGCCAACGCGCAGCAGGCGCCGCTCGGGCTCGCGCGCGTAGCCGCGCGGCGCGACGGCGACCGCACAGGGCGCGCCGTTGAGCAGGTTGTCGCCCACGCTGCCGCGCAGCACCCGGCCCACCGGCCCGCGATGGGTGGAGCCGACGACGATCAGCGCCGCACCGCGCTCGCCGGCGAGCTTGTAGAGCCCCCGGGCGGGGGACCGGTCGAAGCAGGCGACCGGCTCCGCCTCGAAGCCCTCGAGACGCTCGGCGATCACCTCCCGCAGCCCCTCGCAGGCCTTGGCGGAGGCCTCCTCGGGGCTCATCCCTCGGCCCGGCGTGGGCAGCACGGTCGCGACGGTGATGCGCAGCGCGAGCGCATCAGCGAGCAGGCGGCCCAGCGCCATCGCGTCCTCGGCCTGCTCGGTCGAGTCGTATCCGATGATCAGTTCCGGCGCCATGCTTCGGTCGCTGCCGCGCGACGAGCCGAAGCCTATAGCCTGCGTCTATGGAGTCCCACGGACGGCGGGACCGCGTGCTGGTCGCGGGCGGCAGCTTCGCAGGCCTGGAGGCGACGCTCGCCCTGCACCACCTGCTCTCCGAGCGGATCGACCTCGTCATGCTCACGCCGCGCGGCGAGCTCACCTACCGGCCGCTGGCGGTCGAGGAGCCCTTCACGATGCGCCCGCCGGAGCGCCGCGCGCTGGGCCCGATCCTCGAGGAGCTTGGCTACCGGCTCGAGCGCGACGCGATCGCCCGGGTGCTGCCCGACGAGCGCGCCATCGAGACGGCCGCCGGCAAGCGGCTGGAGTACGACGGCCTGATCGTCTGCGTGGGCGGCAGGATGCGCTCCCCCTACGAGCGCGCCGCGACGATCAGCGCCCCCGGCGAGGAGATCGACATCGATGCCACGCTGCTCTCGGCCGGCGAGCTCGCCGACGAGCGGATCGCCCTGATCGTGCCGCCCGGAAGCACCTGGCCGCTGCCGATCTACGAGATCGCCCTGCTGGCGGAGCGCCGTGCGCGCGAGCTCGGGCGTCGCGAGGCGCGCATCGCGATCTTCACCCACGAGCCCGCGCCGCTCAGCCTCTTCGGCCAGGTCCCGAGCGACGCGGTGGCCGAGCTGCTGGAGCGCCGCGGGATCGAGGTCCACACGAACGTGCGCGTGATCGAAGAGGAGGGCGAGCTCTACGCGATCCCCGATCGCACGCGCATCGAGGCCGGCATCGTGATCGCCCTGCCGGAGGTCGACGGCCCGGCCCTCGAGGGCCTGCCGAGCGATGAGCGGGGGTTCATCCCGATCGACGAGCACTGCCGCGTTCCCGGCCTAGAGCACGTCTACGCCGCGGGAGACGCGACCGCCTTCCCCGTCAAGCAGGGCGGACTCGCGACCCAGCAGGCCGACGCCGCGGCCGAGCACCTGGCCGCCGAGCTGGGGGCGGAGGTCCAGCCCCAGCCCTTCCAGCCGGTGCTGCGGGGCCAGCTGATCGCGGGCGCCGAGTCGCTGCACCTGCGCCAAGCGCTCACCGGCGGCCACGGGGAGGGCGACATCTCGCCCGACTACTTGTGGTGGCCGCCGCAGAAGGTCGCCGGGCGCTTCCTCGCGCCGTTCCTGGGCGGCGAGGCGCTTGGCGCCGGCTCCCGCCTCGCCGAGGGTTCGCTGATCGACGTCGAGGTACCGCTCGAGGGCCAGCAGGGCGGCGAGGACCCCTAACTCGCGCTGCCCGCTCCTCAGGCCAAGCCGAAGGCGCCGGGGCCCGCGCCGCGCGGGACGATCAGCACGGGGCACGGCGCGTGGTGCATGAGGTAGCCGGAGACGCTGCCCAAGAGCACGCGCCGCACGGGGCCGTAGCGGCGCGAGCCGACGATCAGCAGATCGACGTCGGCGGCGGCCTCAGCGAGCGCCCGGCCCGCGTCGCCCTGCAGCAGCCTGCGCTCGGCCTCGACCCCGTCCGGGAGGCTGGATGCGGCGCGCTCGAGCACCCGCTGGATCGCTTGCTCGATCGCCCGCTGGTAGGTCTCGAGTTCGAACACCGAGGGCGGCGCCAGGTAGCCGAAGTCGGGCGGCTCGGCCACGGCGAAGACCAGCAGCCTCGCGCCCAGCCGCTTGGCGAGCGCGCCGGCGCTGGCGAGCGCGGCGTCGGACTCGTCGGAGCCATCGACAGCAACGCCCAAGCGCTCCAGGCGGCGCTCGCCGCCCGCGTAGCCGTGGGGTGCCACCGCGATCGGGCAAGGGGCGCCGGCGAGCAGCGAGCTGCCCACGCTGCCGAGCAGCACCCGGCCCACCGCCCCGTGGTGCGAGGAGCCGATCACGATCGCGGCCGGCTCAAGGCGCTCGCCCAGCTCGTGAAGCCCACGTGCGGGCGACTCGCCGGCGATGAACTCGAAGCTCGCCTCGACGTCCCCGAGCAGCTCCCCCGCCCTGCTCGCGAGCCGCTCCCGCTCCTCCGCGAGCGAGGCCAAGAGCTCCTCGTCGGTAGTCACGTACTCGACGCGCGGCACCACGGTCGCGATCGTGAGCTCGAGTCCGAGCGAGCCGGCCAGCGCGCCGGCGAGCGCGAGCGCGTCCTCGCCGCGCTCGGAGCCGTCGTATCCGGCAACGAGCTTCGGAGCCATCCTCAGCCGCTCCCCGCCCCGGCGCGCGGCCAGGGCCGCTGAGGCGCGGGCTCCTCCACCCGCACGCGTGCGTCCACGATCACCGGTCCGGCGGGGGTCGCGATCACCGGGTTCAAATCCAGCTCGGCGATCTCCTCGTGCGCCTCCACCATCGCGCTCGTCCGCAAGAGCGCGTCCTCGAGCGCCTCGATGTCGACGGGCTCGGACCCCCGGTATCCGGTGAGCAGCGGGTACATCGCCAGCGAGCGCAGCATCTCACGCGCGTCGGCGGGAGTGAGCGGGGCCAGGCGCACGGCCACGTCGCCGCGCAGCTCCGCCTCGGTGCCCCCGGCGCCGCAGGCCACGAGCGGGCCGAACGTCTCGTCGAGCACCACCCCGATCAGAAGCTCCACCCCGCTGGGCGCCATCTCCTGCACTAGGAAGCGCTCGGCCAGCAGCCCATGGCGGGCGAGCGACGCCTCGATCTGCTCGGTCGCCGCGATCACCTCGTCCGGGCGCAGATCCAGCGCCAGCGCCCCGAGCTCCGTCTTGTGCACGATCCCCGGCCCCTCGGCCTTGATCGCGACGCGGCCGCCTAGCTCTCGCGCCGCCCGCTCCGCCTCACGGGCGTCGGCGACGACGCGCGAGCGCGCGAGGGGCAGCCGGTGGGCGCGCAGCAGGGTCTCCAGACCCCTGAAGCCGAGCCACTCGCGTCCCTCCGCCAGCGCCTCCGCGATCACGGCGGCGCCGGCGTCGGTATCGGTGTCGGCGAAGCTGGCGGGCTCCTGCGGCGGACGCTCGCGCCAGCGCGCGTAGGTCTCGACCCGCGCCAGCGCCCGCGCCGCGCTCTCGGGGAACAGGTAGGTGGGGATCCCGGCGTCGCGACCCAATGCCTCGTGGCCCTTGGGCGACATGAAGACCGCCTGCACGGGGAGCTTGCGCGGGGCGTCCGCCACGGCCTCGCGGATCGCCTCACCGACCTCCTCTGCCCGGATCAGAAGCGGCCGCACGAAGATCACGATCAGCGCGTCGATCCCCTCCCACCCCGCGAGCACCTTGATCACCTCCCGGTACTGGTCGGAGCCCGCCGTGGCGATCATGTCGACGGGGTTGGCGAGCGATGCTTCCGGCGGCAGCGACGCCCGCAGCTTCGACCGCACCTCCTCGGGCAGCTCCGGCACCTCGAGCCCCACCGCCTCGCAGGCGTCCGCGCACATGATCCCCGGGCCGCCGGCGTTGGTGACGATCCCGACCCTGTTGCCCGCCGGAAGCGGCTGGTTGGCGAGCAGCGAGGCGACGTCGAGCAGCTCCGAGAGGGTGTTCGTCCGGATCACGCCGGCCTGTCGGAACAGCGCGTCGACGGTGACGTCCGAGGCGGCCAGCATCGCGCCCGTGTGTGAGCTGGTCGCTCGCGCCCCGGCGCGCGAGCGGCCGCTCTTCACGGCGACGATCGGCTTGCGCCGCCCGACTCGCCGCGCCACGCGGGAGAAGCGGCGGGGGTTGGTGAACGACTCGATGTAGAGGATCACCACCTCGGTCGCGGGATCCTCGTTCCAGAACTCGAGCAGGTCGTTGGCTGTGATGTCGGCCCGGTTGCCGAGCGAGACGAACGCCGAGAGGCCCAGACTGCGCTCTGAGGCGAACTCGCTCAGGGCCAGCCCGAGGGCGCCGCTCTGTGAGGAGAAGGCCACGTTTCCCGCCGGCGGCAACCCGGGCGCGAAGGTGGCGTTGAGCCGCTCGCCGGCCGGCCCGCCCAGGATCCCCAGGCAGTTGGGCCCGATCAGCCGCATACCGGCGGCCCGGCAGATCTCGAGCAGCTCCGCCTGCCGCTCGGCGCCCTCGGGACCCGTCTCCGCGAAGCCCGCGGAGATCACGACCACCGCCCGCACGCCCTTCGCCGCGCACTCGCGCGCGACGTCCAGGACGCCCTCGGCCGGCACCGCGATCACCGCCAGGTCAACCGGCCCGGGAACCTCCGAGACGTTCGCGTAGGCGCGCCGGCCCTCGATCCGCTCGGCCTTCGGGTTGATCGGGTGGACCTCGCCCGCGAACCCGCCCGAGACGAGGTTGTGGATCAGCTCCCCTCCCACCGTGCCGCGGCGTCGCGAGGCGCCCACCACGGCGACGCTGCGCGGCGCGAAGAAGTTGCGCACCGCCGCGGCCGAGGCGAGCGCCTCGCGGCGCTGGAAACGCTCGCGCGCGGCGGGCGAGAGCGCCGTCGGCAGCTCGACGTGGATCAGGCCCGGCCGCGCCCTCGACTCCACGGGAAAGCCGCTGTCGCGGAAGACCTCGATCATGCGGTGGTTCGCGGGCATCACCTCGGCCTCGAAGGTGGTGATGCCGTGTTCGGCCGCGATCTCCGCGAGGTGCGCGAGCAGGATCGTGCCGAGGCCGTGACCCTGCAGCTCGTCGGCAACGGCGAAGGCAACCTCGGCGCGCTCGGGGCTGGTGCGGGAGTACATGGCGTGCCCCACGATCCGCTCCGGATCGCCGCGGGAGGCGACCAGGTTGCACTGCTCCGCCAGATCCGCAGGGCGCCCGAGGCGCTCGAGCGCCTCCGCGGGCACGGCGCCGGTGAAGAAGCGGAACGCGAGCGCCTCACGTGAGAGACCCTGGAAGAACTTGCGCACAGCTTGGGCGTCGCCGGGGCGCACGGGCCTCACGCGCACGGTGGACCCGTCGCGCAGGGTGACGTCGACCTCGAGGTGGGCCGGATACGCGGGAGTCGTGGCCCGGTCCCCCATCGCCAAGCTCCTCAGGCGTCCTCCCGCCTGCTCGCCTCCAGCAGGCGCCGGCGCTCGGCGGCGGCGATCAGGCGCCGCGTCCGCTCCACGGCGTCGATGTTCACGGACACAGCGTCGATCCCCGCGTCGACGAGGACGTCCGCGTACTCGGGGTAGACGGACGGCGCCTGTCCGCAGATCGAGGTGCGCAGTCCGAGCGCGCGGGCGCGCGGGATCAGTTCCCGCAGGTACGCCAGGACCGCCGGGTCGCGCTCGTCGAACACCTCCGCCACGAGCTCCGAGTCGCGGTCGGCGCCGAGCAAGAGCTGCGTGAGGTCGTTCGAGCCGATCGAGATCCCGGTGACGCCGAGCTCGGCGTAGCGCTCGAGGTTGAACAGCACGCTCGGCACCTCGGCCATGATCCAAAGCTCGAACCCCCGGCGCCGCCCCAGCCCCACCTCGTCGATCATCTCCCGGCAGGAGGCGACCTCCTCGGCGACGCGCACGAACGGCAGCATCACGTGCAGGTTGGTGCCCCCGCGCTCCCAGGCGCGGTCGACCGCGGCCAGCTCGAGCTTGAAGAGGTCCGGCTCGCGCCGGTAGCGAAGCGCCCCGCGATAGCCGATCATCGGGTTGGCCTCCATCGGCTCGAAGCGCTCGCCTCCCTCCAGGCCGCGGAACTCGTTGGAGCGAAAGTCGATCGTCCGGTAGGTGATCGGCCGCGGCGCGAACCCCGTCGCGAAGGCGAGCAGCGCGTGCGCGAGGCGCTCGACGAGCTCCTCCGAGCGCCCCTGCTCCAGGAGCAGGCGCGGGTGCCTTCCCTCGAGCGCCTCCACCAGCATCAGCTCCGCTCGCAGCAGCCCGACCCCATCCACCGGCAGGGCGGCGGCGCGCGCGATCTGTGAGGGCTCGGAGAGGTTGACCAGCACGCGGGTTCCGGTGACCGGCGCCGCGGCTTCGGCGCTGGCGGGCTCGGGCGGAGGAGCCTCGGCGGGCTCGGGCGCGGGCGGCGCCCCGCGCAGCACGACGCCGGCGCCGGCGTCAACCGTCACCACCTCGCCGTCGCCCACCCGCTCGGTCGCATCGCCGGTGCCCACCAGGCAGGGGATGCCGAGCTCGCGGGAGACGATCGCGGCGTGGCAGGTCATGCCGCCGGAGTCGGTCACGATCGCCGCCGCGCGGCGCATCAGGGGCACCCAGTCGGGGGCGGTCATCCGCGTCACCAGGACCTCCCCCTCCTCGAGCGCGGCGGCGTCCTGCAGGTCTCTCACCAGCCGCACCCGCCCCGTCGCGCGGCCGGGCGCGGCGCCGAGTCCGCGCGCCAGCACCTCCGGCTCCTCCCCCTCCGCCGGCTCGGCGGCGGCGGGCGCGGGCGCCCCGTCCAGGGTGGTGACCGGCCGCGCCTGCAGCATCCAGACCTTGCCCTCGGCGTCGATCGCCCACTCGGTGTCCTGCGGCGCGCCGTAGTGCTCCTCGACCCTGATGCCGAGGCCCGCGAGCTCCAGCGCCTGCTCGTCGCTCAACGAGGGTTCGCGCGCCCGGTCCCCCGCGAGCCCCACCACTCGCGTGCCGCCGCCGGGCAGCGGCTCCACCGCGCGCTCCTTGCGCGCGATCTCGCGCGCGCGGATCGCCGGCGGGTCCTTGGCAACGACGAAGCGGTCCGGCGAGACCGAGCCGGAGACCACCGCCTCCCCGAGACCTGGCGCCGCCTCGATCACGAGCTCGTCGCGCGCCCCGCTCGCCGGATTGACCGTGAACATCACGCCCGAGACCACGGCCTCGATCTGTGCCTGCACCACGACCGCGATCGCGATGTCGACCAGCGGGAACCCGCGCCGCGCTCGGTAGTAGATGGTGCGCGCCCCGAACAGCGAGGCCCAGCACTCGCGCACGGCCTCGAGCAGGGCCCCCGGGCCGCGCACGTTGAGCAGCGTGCGCTGCATGCCCGCGAACGACGCGGAGGCCGAGTCCTCGGCGGTGGCCGAGGAGCGCACCGCGACCGGGCGCTGCAGCCGCTCGTCGAGCGCCGCGTACTCCTGCTCGATCGCGCCGGCGATCGGCTCGGGCACCGGCGCCGCGAGGATCGCCGCACGCGCCTCCTCGGCCGCCCGCTGCAGCCGCTCCGTGTCCTCGACGTCGAGGCCGTCGAGCAGCTCGCTGAGGCGTTTGCGCACCCCCGATTCGTCGCGGAAGGCCTCGTAGGCGGGCGCGCCGACGACGAAACCGGGCGGAACCGGGACGCCGGCCCGCATCAGCTCGCCGAGGTTCGCGCCCTTGCCCCCGGCGAAGGCGATGTCGGCGGAGCTCAGCTCCGCGAGGCTGCGGGTGGCCGGGGAGCTCGAGGCCGAGACGACCGCGCTCCGGGAGGCCACCGCGGCGCCCCCTATCCCGCCAGGACTCCGGCTACGTCAAGCGTCGAGAGGATGCCGACCGGGCGGTCCTCGCTGTCGACGACGACGATGTGGGAGGCGGAGTGCTCTGCCATCAGCTGCGCGGCCCGCTCGATCGTCTCATCCGGGCGCACCACGAGCAACTCAGTCGCTGCGACCTGCGCCGCCGTCGTCTCGTCGGGATCCTCGCTCGCCGCCCCGACGATGTCCTGGTCGGAGACGATCCCCCAGGATCGCTCCCCGCTTTCGTCGAGGTCGACCACGACGACGGCGTGGATCCGGTTCTCCGCCATCAGGCGGGCCACGGCGCGCAGCTCCGTCTCCGGCAGGCAGGTGACGAGATCGCGGCGCATCGCCTCCGAGATCGGCGAGGTGATCGTCAACCGCGGTGCAGCGCTCGAGTCCATATGTCCTCCGCTTTTCGCCGTTTCTCAAGGCCCGTCGCCGGGCCGCTGTTTCGCCCTGAACCTAGCGCGCACCGGGCCAGGATGCGGCGTGGCTCACTCGTCGTCGCCCCGGCGGCCGCGATCGCGGCGCGCCCAGAGCGCCAGCACGACGGCGGCCGCGGCGACCGGGCCGAGGTAGAGCGCCATGTCGAGCGCCCAGTGGCCGGCGGTGTGGTGGGCGAGCAAGAGAAACCCGGTCACGTCTCGCCCCTCACCCCAGAGTCGCCCACGGGGCGGCGTGCAGCCTGAGCCTCGATCCGCTCGCGCAGCTTCTGGGCGCTGCCCGAGCGCGCGGCCCGGCGCGCCCGCTCCTCGTCCAGCTCCACGCCCCGCTCACGCGCGAAGTCGAGCAGCTCCTGGCGCGCGGTCTCCTCGCGGGCCCAGCGAAGGAGCTCCCAGGCCAACACGCCCAGCATCACCACGAAGCCCTGCGCCATCAGGATCCCGCCGGCGATCCCCTGATCGGTCAGGGGGTCGACGCCCCGCGCCGCCGCCGTCGCGGCGTAGGACTCGTAGAAGGGGCTGCCCGAGAACATGAGCGCGTTGGAGAGCGCCATGTTGAAGAGGTGGACGACGACCACGAGGCCGATGCGCGCCCCGGCGTTGAACCAGCGCGGCTGCGGGAAGGGGCCGAACACGGTGAGCCAGAGCCCAAGCCCTGCGAAGAGGAAGGAGCCGTGCTGGACGATGTGCAAGATCGGGTTCTCCGCCGCCGCCTCGTAGGGGCCGGGCAGGTGCCAGAAGCCGATCAGCACCGCCCAGAGAACGAGCACCGCCGCCGGGTTGAAGAGGTGGACGAGCTGGCGCAGCACCGGCACCCCGAGCAGCGGCCCCAGCACCGGCCCGGTGAGGCCGAGGGCCAAGAGCAGCGCGGTCTCGTCCGTGATCAGCGTGTGCGCGAGCATGTGCGCGGAGACGAGCTCGCGCGAGAGCTCTCCCAGCGGCGTGACCTGCGTCAGCGCCAGCAGCAGCATCCCGGTCACGAAGCAGACCTGGCGCCCGAGCGAAGGTTCGCGGCCGAGGCGCCGCAGCGTCGCCACCCGCTTCATGTAGGCGGCGATCAATACGGCCGGTACGAGCGCCTCCAAGACCGCTGTCATGGCTCCGAGCGTACTCCCAGGACCCAGCCGGGGGACGTGCTCCGCGCGGCGCGGCCGGGGGCCCGGGATCGGAGGAGGCGTTCGTGTGAGGGGCGCGGCGGGGCGCCGGCCCCTACGCCCGCGCCATCTCTCGGTTCACGAGATCCCACCAGCGATCGAACAGCGCGAACGCCTGGCGGCGGGCGCCCTCGGCATAGCGGCGCGTGTCCGCCCTGATGTCGTCCGGGTCGATCCCGGCGGCGGGCAGGTCGGGGTCGCGGGAGACCCAGTCCTCGAGGATCTCCGGGGTGGCCTCGGGGTGCAGCTGCAAGCCCACGTGCGGCCCGCGCGTGTAGCCGGCCGGACCGTTTGGGCCCTCCCCCAGCTTGATCGCGCCCTGAGGGATCTCGAAGTGCTCCTGGTTGTAGTGGATCCAGGGCCCGGGGGTGAGCAGGTCGGCGCCCGGCTCCGGCCTCACCTCGTACCAACCGGCGCAGAGGCGCGGTGCCGGGCTCACCCTCGCGCCCATGGCGCGGGCCAACGCCTGGCCGCCGAAGCAGATGCCCAGCACCGGCACCCCGGCCTCGACGGCCTCGGCCAAGAACGCGATCTCCCTCGGGATCCACGCCGGCTCGCTCTGGTTGGTGGAGTCCTCGGCGCCCAGCGCGCAGATCCACCCGAACTCACGCGGATCGTCTGGCACCCCGTCGCGCCAGGCCTCGACGACCGTGAACCCGATCCCCCTGTCCCCGCACCATTCCCCCAGTAGCCCGGGCGGCGCGTCGAACTCGTTCTGCAGGAAGATTCCGTCGCGAGCGACGGGGTCGAGCGTCATACTCCTCCTCCGGGGCCACCGTCCATCTCAGTGGCCCGCAAGGCTATTGGGAACGGGAGAGCGTGGACTGGCCGCGCGGCCGCACGCGCATCGACTCGCACGTGACGGATGAGCGCCCCATGCGTAGTACCGACATGAGCACCACCTCGAACGCGAGCCGCGCGAGGCTCGCACTCGCAGCAGTGTTCGCCACCTTCGTCGCCGCTCCCCTCGCGGCCCCACCACATGCGGCGAGCAGCATGGGGACGCCCACCGGCAAGGCGCTCTTCGGTCGCGCCTGGGTGGCCAAGGCGATCGTCAAGGACGGCGAGCGGATCCGCCTTGAGCCCGGAACCCGGCTCGTCTTGCGCCTGCGGCACGGCCGCCACGGCGACTTCGCCACCTGGCGCGCCGGCTGCAACCACTTCGACGCCCAAGTCGACGTCGATCCTGAGCGTCTCCGCCTCCACGAGATAGTTCAGACGCAGATGGGCTGCAAGCGGGCGTTGCTACGCCAAGACAACCGGATCGCCCGCTTCTTGGCCTCCAACCCGCGCTGGAAGCGCAAGGGCCGGCGCCTGATCCTTCGCAGCGGCGACGACGCGATCCGGCTCAAGCGCCGGCGCCCGGCCGCCGTCCGCCCCGCCTAGTCCTCGTCGGGGCGCGGGAGGCGCTGGAGCACGAACAGCGCCAGCGGCAGCCCGACCACGGTGAGCACGAAGATCGGCAGGATCGTGTCGATGAAGTAGGCCGCGATGACCAGCGCGATCAGGGCCACCACGAGCGTGATCTCAAGACGGTAAGCGCGCATGCCGGAAAGGTACCCGTTGCGCGGGCGCTGGCGTCGACAGGCCGCCGTATACCCCTACGGGGTATTGGTATTCTCCGGCGCGCGTTGATCGTCTCGAGCCCAACTCCAGGAGGTAACCGTGCCTGAGGCCGCGCTCACGCTGTACGCGCTCTACATGCTGCTCGCCTTCGGCGTGCGCACCCTGCTCCACTGGCGGGCGACCGGCTCGAGCGGCTTCAAGGGGATCAGCGGGGCGCCCGGCTCGGCCGAGTGGTTCGCGGGCCTCCTGTTCGCGCTGGCGATCGCCCTCGGGGTGACCGCGCCCGCGCTGGCTCTGCTCGGCGCCGTGCCCCCGATCGCGGCGCTGGACGTTCGCCCGCTCAACTGGGCCGGCCTCGTGCTCGCGCTCGCGGGCATCGCGCTCACGCTCCACGCGCAGATGGCGATGGGGACTTCCTGGCGCATCGGAGTCGATCCCGACGAGCGCACAGAGCTCGTCACCTCGGGCCCCTTCGCCCTGGTCCGCAACCCGATCTTCGCGACGATGATCCCGACCGGGCTCGGCCTCGCGCTCATGGTGCCGAGCGCGGTGGCGCTGCTCGGCTTCGCAGCGCTCGTGATCGCCCTCGAGCTGCAGGTGCGCTTGGTCGAGGAGCCCTATCTGCTCGCGCAGCACGGCGAGGCCTACCGCGCCTACGCCCGCCGCACCGGTCGCTTCCTGCCCGGCATCGGCAGGCTCGAGCGCACCTGAGGGCTGGAACCAGATCCCCAGCGAGGCGCCCTAGGCGCGAACCCGCTCGCCGGCACCCCTGAGCGCGGCCGCGATCGGCTCGAGGCTCGCGGCCTCGTCGATCCGCTCGAGGCGATCCGCGAGCTCGCGCGCTTCGTCCGCGTCCATGGCGAGCGCGGCGTTGTCGAGGAACTTCCCGATCACCTCCTCGCGCGCCACGGGCATCGCCGGGCTGCCCGGCGGCGCGGCGAGGAAGCGGTCGTAGCGGCGGCCGTCGTGGGCGATGAGCGTCGCGCCGCCGCAGAACCGCGAGGCGGTGCGCTCCTCCTCGCGCAGCGGCTCGGCCTCGACCCGCGCCGCCAGCTCGAGCACCTGCGGGTCGGCGATGCTCTCCTGTGTGAAGGCGGCCAGCCCGGCCGACCCGCGCACGATCCGGTGCGCGGCCATGAAGGGGAGGCTGAACTTGGCGTCGTAGGGCGTGCGCGGCCGCCGCTTGTCGGCCAGCGGCTCCAGCACGAGCTGCGCGCCCTCCGGCGGCACCCGAACCACGACCCGCTCGATCTCGTCAGGCGCCAGGCCGTGCTCCTCGGCGAGCGCCCCCGCGGCCCAGGTGCTCGCGTGCGCGAAGTGGCAGGCCGGGTACAGCTTGATCGCGAGGCCCTCGAACTCCCACCGCTCACCGAGCCCCGCCGCGATCGCCTCGGCCCTCTCCCCCGCTCCGTCCGCGTCGCCGGCGTGCGCGGCGAGCAGCCCGAACCGCCCCTCGATCACGGTCGCCGGACCGGTCGCGCCAGCGGCGGCGAGGCGGGCGGCCTGGACCCCTGCCTGCGCCGCCCAGCCCGCGTGCAGCGGCTTGGTCGCCGAGCCGTCGCTCAGGTACTCGAACAGGCCCGACGCGAAGCTGCCGACCACGCCCAGCGCGTTGGCCGCCGTCAGCGCGTCCAGCCCCAGTAGCCGCGCCGCGGCGGCCGCGGCACCGAAGGAGCCGCAGACCGAGGTCGGATGGAAGCCTCGCTCGTACAGGCGGTCGGCGGCCGCCACCGCGATGCGCAGCGCCACTTCGCTGCCGGCCAGATAGGCGCACAGGACCTCCTCCCCAGACGCGCCGATCGCCTCGCCGATCGCGAGGACGGCGGGCGCCACGACGACGCTCGAGTGACAGATGCCCGCCTCGTGCGTGTCGTCGAAGTCGAGCCCGTGGCAACGCACCCCGTTCGCGAGCGCGGCCTGCGCGGCCGGCACCCTCGCCGCGCAACCGAGCAGCGAGGCCTCCTCCTTGCCCCCCTGCTCCGCCACGATCCGGCTCGTGGCGGGGACCGCGTCGAGCCCCACCGCCGCGACGCCGCAGCCCAACGCATCGATCAGGTGCAGCTTCGCGCGCTCGCGTACGCGCTCGGGGACGTCCTGATGCTCAAGACCGACAGCGAAGCCGGCCAGCTGCTCGGCGATCGCGCCCATGTACACAGCTAACCCCGCCCGAGCTCACGAGTCAACGGGGCGACCGCCTCGCTTTTCGATCGTCTTGGGTTCGTTCCCTCGGCCCGCGCGACGGCGGGGCCGTCAGGGCTCGCGGGTCGCGGGAAGCACGTCTCCCCGCCGCACCGGCATGAGCGCGAGCAGAAGCGCGAGTGCGATCAGCAGGGCCGCGAGCGCGATCAGTATCTCTCCCATCACGAAAACCTCCTTGGCTGGGGGCCCGAGCGTCGCGCACGCTGATCCCCGGATCATCCGTGCCCGTTTACGGAGCCCCTCCGTCCTCGGTTCAGAGCGAGCCTCCGTACTCGCTACGTAGGGCGGGAGCCACTGGCGCGCGGGGGCGCCGGATCGTCGCGCCCGTTTCAGCCCGTCCCTCGGAGGCAGGATCCGCCGTCGCCACGGATGGTCGGGTTAGCGGCCTCGCCTACGGTAATCCGGGCAGTGCCCCGGTACTACAGAGGAGGTACGGCGATGATCCTTGCGGTTCGTTGCCCGAGTTGCGAGAAACCAACGTTCCCCGTCCCGGGGCGCTCTCTCCCGCGCCGTTGCGTGCGCTGCGGGAGCCCGCTCACGGGATACGCGAAGGAAGGCGACCGGCGCCGCTCCTACACGAGCCCCGGGGCGGTCGAGGCGCGGGTGCGCGAGCAGCTCTACGGGCCGCGCTCCCGTGGCCGTTGAGCGCCCCGGGAGACGGCGCGCGCTGGGAATGCATGATGCGGCGACCGCTCGATGCGGCGGGCCGTCAAGCCGCCTCCGTGGTCACTACGGAGGCGCGGTCGGCCCTGCCGACCGAGAATCGGCCGCCCGCCGCCCGATAACTTCCGAGCGGTGCGTTCACGCCTCTCGTGGGTGGGACGCGGGAGCAAAACGATGAGCGACGCAGGATCACCAGGTACTGCTGAGGAGAGGATCACGGTGATTCTCGCGGACGATCACCAGATCGTCCGCGACGGCATTCGCATGATCCTCGAGTCCGAGCCCGACATCGAGGTCGTCGCCGAGGTCGGCGACGCCGAGGACGCGCGCCGGCGCACCTCGGGTCTCAAGCCCGACGTGCTCGTGCTCGACCTCAACATGCCGAGCGGCTCGAGCCTGCCGATGATCCCCTCGATCCTCGAGGGCTCGCCTCAGACCAAGATCATCGCGCTGACCATGCAGGAGGACCCGTCTTTCGCCCGCGAGGCCTTCCGCCTCGGGGCCAAGGGCTACGTGGTCAAGCGCTCGGCCGGTAAGGAGCTCATCCACGCGATCCGCGAGGCGATGGCCGGTGGCAGCTACATCAACCCCCAGCTCGGGGCCCGCGTCGCGGCGCAGCCCGATGGGCCTCCGGGAGGGCTGACCGACCGCGAGGCCGAGGTCCTGGCACTGATCGCGCAGGGCTACACGAACCCCGAGATCGCCGAGCGGCTGGTGCTCAGCGTGCGCACGGTGGAGACGCACCGCTCCGCGATCCACCGCAAGATCGGCACCACCAACCGCGCGGCGCTCGTGCGCTACGCGCGCGAGCACAATCTGATCGATCTGGTCTAGGGCGACGCCCAGCCCGAGGCGGTCCGAGGATCCGGCAGAACCCGTGCGCGCCAGCCGTCCTGCGCGGAGTCCCCGGCACGGCGCACCGGCACCGTGGCGCGCAGCTCGGTTCCCTCGCCCGGATGCGAGGAGATCTTGAGCGTGCCGCCGACGAGCGCGACGCGCTCGCGCATCCCCACGAGGCCGAAGCCGCCGCCGGCGCGGCCCGGATCGAACCCCTTGCCGTCGTCCCGCACCACGACCTCGACGACGCCGTCCGTCTCGGTCACGCGCAGTCGCACCCTGCTGGCCTCGGCGTGCTTGACCGCGTTGTGGAGGCTCTCCTGGACCAGGCGGTAGACGGTCGACTCGATCTCGGGGTGCAGCCGCTCGCTTGAATCCGGGCTGCCACCGTTGAGCGCGAGATCGGCGTCGATCCGCAGGCCGGACATCCTGCTGATGCGCTCGATCAGGTTCTCGATCGCGGGCTCGACCCCGAGCTCGTCCAGCGCCGCCGGGCGCAGCTCGGTGATCAGGCCCTGCAGGTTCGCGATCCCGTGGTCGATGTGATCCGCCGCACGCTGCAGCAGCTCCCTCACGCGCGCGGGGTCGTCGGTGCGCTCAATGGCTTCGACGATGACCTGCAGCGCGCCGAGCTCCTGGAGGGTCTCGTCGTGGAGCTCGCGCGCCCAGCGGCGACGCTCCCGCTCCGACGCCTCGAGCGCAAGGCGCAGCTTCTCCTCCTCCGCCGCCCGCGCTGTCGTGAGCGTCGTCATCGCCGCAGCGACGAAGGATTCGAACAGGTGCTCGTCCTTCTCCTCGAACCGCTCCGACCTCACGGGGTCGATAGCGACGAGCAGGCCCCGCTCGCCGCCGCGGAAGTCGAGCCGCGAGACGAGCGCCGCGGTCGCGCCGGCGCCGAGCCCGGTCGAGCCCAGCTCCGCGTGCTCGCCTGCCGCGAGGTTCCGCAGCCCTGCGTGGCTCAGCCCCTCGCCCACGATCGGGCCGTCGGGGTCGAGCCGGGTTCCCTGCAGGGCCGCTGCCCCATGCCCGGCGGCGGCGGTGACGACGAGCTTGTCGCCCTCGGGCAGGAGCAGCGCCACGAGCCGCGCTCCGACCAGGTCGCGGCCCCGCTTGCAGATCAGCTCCGCCAGCCTGTCCACGCTCAGCCCGGCGGCGCACGCTCGGGCCAAGGCGGCGCTCGCCTCCAGCGCCCGCATCGCCCGCTCGAGCTCGCCCTGGCGGCGCTCGACGCTGCCGACGAGCCGCGCGTTGTCGACCGCGATCGCGGCCCACTGGGCGAGCACCGTGACCATGCGCTCGTCGTTCTCGTCGAAGGGCTCGCCCCCGTTCTTGTCCGTCAGGTACAGGTTCCCCCAGGCCTCGCCGCGGATCATGATCGGCACCCCGAGGAACGTGGTCATCTCGGGATGCCCGGCGGGAAAGCCGTAAGAGCGCGGGTGCGCACGCAGGTCGTCAACCCGCAGCGGCTTGGGGTTCTTGATCAGCTCGCCCAGCAGGCCGCGCCCGCGGGGCAGGTACCCGATCCGCCGGTAGACCTCGTCGCCCGCGCCCAGGTAGACGAAGCGCTCGAGCTCCCGCTTGCGCGCGTCCAGCACACCGAGCGCCACGTAGCGAGCGCCGGTGACCTCGCGCGCGGCCTCGATGACCCGCTGGAGCACGTCCTCGAGGTCGAGCTCGGAGACCAGAGCGCGCCCGACCTCGAGAAGCTGCTCCACCTGGTCCTTGGAGAGCGCGGCGCTACTCATCCCGGGATCAGATCTCCAAGGTTCGCCACCGCGAGACACGGTAGCGCGCCGCCGCGCCCGGAACCAGGGACGCGCTAGCGCCGAGCCGCCAACGCGCGTCGGCGCGGCTCGGATCCTGCGCCGTGCTTGCGCCTGCCTCGGGGTGGTCAGCCGCTCGAGTCCGCGGCGCGGAGCAGCCGCCGCAGCGACTCGGGCAGCATCCCGAGCACGTCCTCGAACTCGCCGGGGCTCACGTTGGCCGCCAGGACCTTGGCGACGGCCTGGGTGGCGATCGAGGCCTGGGTCCTGCCGTTCAGCCTGCCGACATCCGTGACGCGCTCCAGGAACGAGTCGACGTCGTCGTAGGTCTCAGGCACACGGCTGGGCTTCCAGCCCTCGTAGTAGATGCCCCGGATCAGGGTCGGAAGCTGCGCGGCGAGCTGCGCGGACTCCTCGACCGTGAGGCGGTCGCGGATCGTGTGTAGCACCCCGCGCAACGCGCGGTAGGCGTCGCGCTGGTCGTCGACGCCGAGCTCCGCCGCGATCCGGCTCAGCCACGTGTGAGCCTGCTGGGCGCTTCGATCGATGATGGGTGGATCTGACATATGCGGCCTCGATGCTCGTCGCCGCCGGGTGTGGAGGCATCCGCAGGCAGGACCCGCTCTTCTCCGCGCTCGCTACGGATGCCACGGCCCCTCGCGGGACCTACGGTGGGCTCGAGACGACCCCGCGGCGATCCGGTGGAGCAGCTCGCACAGACCCAGCAAGGCACCCCTCCCCTCACCCCCGACGAGATCAGCCGGCTGCAGGAGGAGGTCCGCGAGCTGGCCCGCGAGCGAAACGCGGTCATCCTCGCGCACAACTACCAGCGGCCGGAGGTCCAGGACGTAGCGGACCACGTCGGCGACTCCCTGCAGCTCGCGCGCACCGCGGCGGCCTCGCGGGCCGACGTGATCGCCTTCTGCGGGGTGCACTTCATGGCCGAGACGGCCTCGATCCTCTGCCCGGACCGAACCGTGCTGCTGCCCGACCTCGCCGCCGGCTGCACGCTCGCCGACTCGATCGTCGCCGATCAGCTGCGCCACTGGAAATCGCGGCATCCCGGCGCGATCGCCGTCTCCTACGTCAACACCACGGCCGAGGTCAAGGCGGAGTCCGACTACTGCTGCACGTCCTCGAACGCGGTCGGCGTGGTAGGGCACGTCCGGCGCCAGCACGGCGATGACGCCGAGATCCTCTTCGGCCCGGACATGTTCCTCGGCGCCTGGGTCGAGCGGCGAACGGGCCGCAAGATGCGCGTGTGGGCGGGTGCCTGCCACGTCCACGCCGGCATCCGCGGCTCCGACATCGACGCGGCCCGGGCCGCGCATCCGCGTGCCGATCTGCTCATCCATCCAGAGTGCGGCTGCACCCCGGGGGTCGTCGAGCGGATCGAGTCCGGGGAGATAGACCCCGAGCGGGTACAGGTGCTCTCGACCGGAGGGATGCTCCGCTACGCGGAGCTGTGCGCCCCCGGCGGGGAGGTGATCGTCGCCACCGAGACGGGGATGCTCTACCCCCTGCGCAAGGCGGCGCCGGACGTCGCGTTCGTGCCGGCCAACGAGGCCGCCGTCTGCCAGTACATGAAGAAGATCACCCTGCCGAAGCTCCGCGACGCCCTCCGCGATCTCTCTCCCGAGGTCAAGGTCGAGCCCGAGCTCGCCGAGCGCGCGCGCCTGCCGATCGAGCGCATGCTGGCGATCGACTAGCGTCGTCACGCGGCCAAGCACCGGCGCGCCCGCGGCGGCCGCGAGCAACGCACCCGCGGGCCCGGAAGGCGACGTCCCTCCGTAGTCGCGACGGACCCGGCTACCACCCGGCGGCGGATGGCGCGGGTTCGAGCCGGGAATACGGTCGCGGGCGAGACCTCAAGGACCACAGGAGGTGCCGAGATGGCAAAGAGCACGCTCAAGCCCTACAGCCCGTTCTCCGAGCTTTCCGAGCTTCGCGACCGCCTGGACCGGGTGTTCGGCGATCTGTTCGACGATCTGACCGACGGCAAGCGGCGCACCTGGCGGCTCTCGGTCGACGTGATCGAGGAGGACGACAGCTACAAGGTCCTCGCGGACCTGCCGGGTTTCAAGCCCGACGACGTCAAGATCGAGGTCGCCGACGACGTGCTCACGATCTCCGGCGAGCACCAGGAGAGCGAGGAGGAGAAGGAGAAGGACTACGTGCGCCGCGAGCGGCGCTTCGGGTCCTTCTCGCGCTCGCTGGCGCTCCCCCAGGGCGTGAGCGCAGACGACATCGAGGCGACGTTCGAGAACGGCGTGCTCGAGGTCTCGATCCCCAAGCCGAAGGCCGAGCAGAAGACGGCCAAGAAGGTCGAGATCAAGAGCAAGGCGGGCAGCTGAGCGAGGGCTTTCGCGGCCTCGTGCCGCGCTCCAGCGCACCGGGCCTCGCCGATCCTGGACTCCGCCGCGGCGGTTGCTGAACTGCGGGGCCCGGTGCCGGACCCAACGCCAACACCCCCCCAAAGCCGCACGCCCGCACGTCCGCCGGGCGAAGGCAACCCGCAGCCGACGAGGCAGCCGGTCGGCCGGGCCCTGCTCGCTGCGCTGCTGGTCCTGCTCGCGGTCAACCTGGTCATCTCGTTCGCGACCAAGGGCCCGCGCGACCGCGTGCGCGTCCCCTACCAGCCCTTCTTCGTAGAGCAGGTGCGCGACGGGAACGTCGAGCGGATCACCTCGCAGGAGGACACGATCGAGGGGAAGCTCGCCAAGCCCGTCACCTACGACCCCCCGGAGGGCGACCCGGTCCAGGTCGAGAACTTCGAGACGCAGGTGCCGGCGTTCATCGACCGGACGGACCTCACCAGCGAGCTCGAGAAGCGGGACGTCGTGATCAACGCCGAGCCCCCCGACGAGGGGCGCAGCCTGCTCTGGACGCTGGTGCTGGGCATCCTGCCCACACTGCTTCTGATCGGCTTCCTCCTCTGGCTGGTCCGCCGCCAGACGGGGGCCGGCGGGATGCTCGGCTCGTTCGGCCGGGCTCGCGCGCGCCGGGTCGACAGCGGGTCGCGTCCCAAGGTCACGTTCGACGACGTCGCGGGGATCGACGAGGCCGAGGCCGAGCTGATCGAGATCGTCGACTTCCTGCGCAACCCCGCGCGTTACCACAAGCTCGGCGCGCGCATCCCCCGCGGGGTGCTGCTCTACGGGCCGCCGGGCACCGGCAAGACCCTGCTCGCGCGAGCGGTGGCCGGCGAGGCGGACGTCGCGTTCTTCTCGATGTCAGCCTCGGAGTTCGTCGAGGCGATCGTGGGCGTCGGCGCCTCGCGCGTACGTGACCTCTTCAGGCAGGCCAAGGAGGCGGCGCCGTCGATCATCTTCATCGACGAGCTGGACGCGATCGGGCGGTCCCGCTCGGGCAACGTCTCCGGGCTGAGCGGTGGGCACGACGAGCGGGAGCAGACGCTCAACCAGATCCTCACCGAGATGGACGGCTTCGAGGCCGGCGACGACGTGATCGTGCTGGCCGCGACCAACCGTCCCGACGTGCTGGACCCGGCGCTGCTGCGCCCCGGGCGCTTCGACCGCCGCATCGCCGTCCAGCCGCCGGACCGCCCCGGGCGGGTGGAGATCCTGCGGATCCACACGCGCTCGGTGCCCCTCGCCGAGGACCTGGACCTGGAGCGGGTCGCGGCCGCAACCCCGGGCGCCACCGGCGCCGATCTGGCGCTCATCGTGAACGAGGCGGCCCTGTTCGCCGCCCGCCGGCGCCACGAGCGGGTCCAGCAGGAGGACTTCAGCGACGCGATCGAGAAGGTGATGCTCGGCGCCGAGCGCCAGGTCGTGATGACGGAGGCCGACCGCCGGCGCACCGCCTATCACGAGGCCGGCCACGCGCTCGTCGGCATGCTCACGCCCGGCGCCGACCCCGTGCGCAAGGTCTCGATCATCCCGCGCGGCCAGGCGCTGGGGGTCACCCTGTCCACCCCCGAGACCGACCGCTACACGTACCAGCGGCACGAGCTGCTCGCCAAGATCGATACGGCCCTCGGTGGGCGCGCCGCCGAGCGGGTCGTCTTCGGCGAGATCAGCACGGGCGCCGAGTCGGACATCCGCGAGGTGACGAGGATCGCCCGCGGCATGGTCTCGCGCTGGGGCATGAGCGAGGCCGTCGGACCGATCGCGGTCGCCGACGGCAACGACGGCGCGACGCTGATCCCCGGCCTCACCCCCGCCTCCCCGGGCCTGCAGGAGCTCGTCGATCGCGAGGCGCGGCGCATCGTCGAGGAGGCTGAGCGGCGAGTGACCGAGCTGCTCACCCGAGAGCGCCAGCGGCTCGACGCGCTCGCAGCCGCGCTGCTTGAGAACGAGACGCTCGAGCAGGAGGAGGCCTACAAGGCGGCCGGCCTCGAGCCGCCCGCCTTCGACGTCGAGCAGGAGGCCAAGGCCGGCTCCTCGCCCTGAGGCCGCCCGCGTGCCGGCGACCGGACGCCCGCGGCGCGCGCCACGACGCCGCTCAGGCCGCGGCTACCTTTCGCCGCGTGGAGACCATCGGCAAGACGCTGCTCATCGCGGCCGTGGTGATCGCGGTGCTAGGGGTGCTGCTGATCGCCGCCTCGAAGCTCGGCTGGAGCCGCCTGCCGGGCGACATCGTGATTCGCCGCGACGGCCTCACCATCTACATCCCGCTCGGCCTGATGGTCCTGCTCAGCGTGCTCGGCTCGCTGGTGCTGTGGCTGGTGCGGAAGCTGTGAGCTCCGCCGTCAGCCCAACGACGGCGCGCCGTGGTTGCCGCCCGCGCCTTGCGCCGGTGGGACGGCCTGCGGCGGCGACTCGCTGACGTACTCGTTCGTCAGCGCGCGCCGACGGCGCCGTGCCGCCCACATCAGCGCCAGGCTCGGAAGGGCGACGGCGAGGATGACCACGACCCCCTTGGCCGGCGTCTGCCAGTAGGACGGGAACTGCAGCAGGTTCATCACGTTCGAGAGCAGCCCGATCGCGAGCGCCGCGATGACGGTGCCGAGCACGGTCGCGCGGCCTCCCGCGAGCGCCGTCCCGCCCAGGACCACGACCGCGAGCGAGTCGAGCGTGAGGTTCGAGCCGCCCGTCGGGTCGCCGCCCAGGGTGCGCGCCGTCAGGAAGATCCCGGCCAACACGCAGGCGAACGCGCTCAGGACGTACGCGCCAAGCAGGGCGCGCCGCTCCCGCACCCCCGCCAAGCGCGCGGTGTTGCGGTTCGACCCCACCGCCAGGATGTGCAGCCCGAGCCCGGTGCGATGCAGGACGAGCGCGGCGCCCGCGGCGACGATCAGCACGATCGGAAGCGCGACCGGGACCACGCCGCCCGGTCCGCCGAAGAACCCCGCGACGTCCCCGAAGCTGCGCGGAACCTCGCCGCCGGGCGTCTCCAGGATCAGCAGGGCCACGCCCTGCGCCACCGAGAACGTGGCGAGCGTCGTGAGGAACGCGTCCAGGCCCCAGGAGACCGCCAGTCCGTTCACCACGCCCACCAGCAGCCCCGTGCAGAGACCGAGCGCTAGCGCCAACGGCAGGCCGAGGTCGCCGGCGGTGACGGCGATGACAACCGTGACGAGGCTGACGGTCCCGCCCACGGCCAGGTCCAGCCCGCCGGAGGCCACCACGAACATCTGGCCCAGGGCGACCAGCAGAAGCGGCGTGACCTGGATCAGGACGTTCGAGATGTTGTAGCTGGAGAGGAAGTTCCCCGACTGGGACGCGCCGACCACGACCAGGACGAGGACCAGCCCCAGCGCGGGCACGACCACGGGATCGACCCCGAGCCCGCGAACCGCGTTGCGAACGCGCGCCGTCATCGGCTGCTCACCGCCATCTCCAGTAGCTCCTCCTCCTCCGCGCCCTCCGGCGCCTCACCGACGAGCCGGCCGCGGTCGATGACGAGCACCCGATCACAGAGACCCAGGAGTTCGGAGAGCTCGGGGCTCGTCACGACCGCGGCCTTTCCCTCCTCCTCGCAAAGCTTGCGCACCAAGTCGTAGATCTCCCGCTTCGAGCCCACGTCGACGCCCCGCGTGGGCTGGTTCAGGAGCATCACCTGCGAGCCGGCCGCGACCAGGCGCGCGAACGAGACCTTCTGCTGATTGCCCCCGGAGAGCGTCGCCACCGGCCGGGTGACGTCGCCCTTCACGCCCGCCTGCTGGACCGCGTCCTCGCCGACGCGCCGCTCGGAGTCGCCCAGCACCGCGCCCAGCCGGCTGAGCGCACGGAGCATGGGGAAGGCGGCGTTCGCGAGCGCCGACTGCTCGAGCAGAAGGCCCTCCCCCTTTCTGTCCTGGGGCACGTAGCCGAAGCCCTGCCTCAGCATGCCGGGGACCGCGCTCCAGGCAACCTCGCGTCCGGCGAGGCGAAGCCTCCCGGCGCTCGGTCGCCGATCCCCGGCGAGGCAGGAGAGGATCTCGTCCTGCCCGTTGCCCTCGAGGCCATAGAGGCCGAGGACCTCACCCTCCTCGACCGCAAAGCTCACGCCGCGCACGCGCGGGGGATCGACCAGGCCCTCGACCTCGAGCAGGACCTTGCCCGTCCGCACGCTGCGCTTCGGGGGGAACATCTCCGCCATCCGGCGCCCGACCATCAGGGACGCCAGCTCGTTCACCTCGAGGCCTTCCGCCGGACGCGTTGTCACGACCTTGCCGTCCTTGAGCACGGTGATCTCGTCCGCCAGCGCGATCACCTCCGCGAGCCGGTGGCTGATGTAGACGACGGCGTGCCCCTGGGCGATCAGGTCGCGGATGACCGCGAACAGGTTCTCCGCCTGCTCGGGCGAGAGCGCCGCGGTCGGCTCGTCGAGGATCAGCACCTCGGCGTCGATCGCAAGCCCTCGGGCGATCTCCACCATCTGCTTGGCGGCCGTGCTCAGGCCCTCCACGCGACGGCCGGGATCGATGTCGGCGCCCAGCCGCGCCAACAGCTCGCGGGCCTCCGCCTCCATCCGCCGTCGGTCGATCAGTCCCCGGCGGCGCGGCTCCCGGCCGATGAAGATGTTCTCGGCGACCGTCAGGTCCTCCAGCAGCGCCAGCTCCTGGTGGACCATGTGGATGCCGAGGTCTTCGGCGGTGTACGAGTCCAGCACGCGTGGCTTCCCGCCGACGCGGATCTCGCCCTCGTCGGGCTGCACGTAGCCGCTCAGCACCTTGACGAGGGTCGACTTGCCGGCCCCGTTCTCGCCGACGAGAGCGTGGACCGAGCCCGCCCGCACCGAGAACGAGACGCCGTCGAGCGCACGGGTCAGGCCGAACGTCTTCTTGGCGTTCGTGATCTCGAGTATCGGGCGGGACTCGGTCATGGCTCTCGGTTTGGTCGCTGTCTACTCGGACGAGCTCTGGCCGCCGGACCCGTCGAAGATCTCGGCGAGCTGCTCGTCGGTCAGGTAGCCGTCATCCAGCCAGTAGTCGTCCGGCAGATCCGGCTTGACGTGCTCAGCGAGCGTGTCGTCCGTGATCGGCGGGGACGCGGGCCGGTAGTCCTTGACGATCTCCTTGTTCTGGAGCGCCAGGATCGCCAGCTTGACCGCCTCGGCGCCCATCCACGTCGGGTACACCGGGGCGACGCTCGAGAGCCCGCGCTTCTGCCAGATCTTGAGGAAGCCGTTGAGCGCCTCGCCGGTCATCGGCACGAGCTCACGGCCGGCCTCACGGAACGCCTGGATCGCGCCGCGCGTCATGTCCGCGCCCGACGACCAGACGCCGTCGATGTCGCTGTGCGCGGCGAGCAGGTTCTCGGCGGCCTGCTTGCCCTTGTCGAAGGCCCAGTCGCCGTACTCCTCGCCGACGATCTTGATGCCGCAGTTGTCGAGCTCCTTCTTGGCGCCCTCGTAGCGGTCGGTCTCGACGGTGATGCCCGCGATGCCGCGCAGGGCGATCACGTTCGAGCCCTTGTCCAGGACGGAGCAGAGGAACTTGCCGCCGTCCACACCGAACTGCACGTCGTCAGCGACGACCTGAGACGTGTACTGGTCCGTGTCGACCTTGCCCGACCAGATGATCACCGGGATCCCGGACGAGGCCGCCCGCTCGACGACCGGCGCGATCGGCTCCGGCGCTACGGGCGAGACCACCAGGGCGTCGATGTTCTGGCTGAGCAGGTCCTCGATGTCGGCGATCTGCTTCTTCGCGTCGCCCTCGGCGTCCGTCACGATCAGGTCCACGCCCCACTCCTCGGCCTTGATCTCGGCCGTGCGGCGGCTCTGGACGCGCCAGCTGTTGACCAGCGAGACGTCGGAGAACCCGATCTTGTAGGTGTCGCCGTTCTTCGGCGCGAAGCCGGAGGTGTCGACGGTCTCGGCGCCGGGCGCCGGCTCCATCAGCTCGAAGAGCTCGAGGTCGGTGGCGGTACCGCTGCCGCCGCCCTCGCCGGAGCCCCCGGAGTCATCCGAATCGCTCCCGCACGCGGCGAGGAACAGTGCCACGAGCAGCGCGAGAAGCGCCGCCGTCAGACGCATGGCGCGTCTGCCTTGTCGTCCTTTCTCGGACGATGCGAACGTCGAAGACATCCCGTCTCCTCCCTTACGTAGTGACTTGTGCATGTGTGTGTTGCTTGTGCGTGTCGTGTCTTTCCGCTGTCGTTGTCAGCTCGCTCGGTGATCAAGTCGCTTCGTGCGGAACAGCGAGGCGGCGCCGAGCAGCACCACCCCCTGCACGATCAGGGAGCCCTCCGCCCCGGCCCCGACGCCGGTCAGGATCGCCGTCAGCACGGTGAGCAGGAAGGCGCCCGCCATCGCGCCCGTGAGGCGGCCGCGGCCGCCCTCGAAGGTCGCGCCGCCGATCACCGCCGCCGCCAGCGAGCCGAGCAGGAGGTCCTGCCCCGCCCCCAGGGTGCCCGTGCCCACGTAGCCGGCGAGCAACAGCCCGCCCCCGGCGGCCAGCACCCCGCTCGCGGTGTACGCGCAGACGTCGACGAGCTCGATGCGCACGCCGGCGAGCCGCGCCGCCGTCGGGCTCTCGCCCCGCGCGTAGAGGTGCCGGCCGGGCCACGTGTACCTCAGCGCGAGCGCGAGCGCCAGGCCGATGAGGATCCAGAGCCACACGCCCAGCGGCAGCCCCAGCAGGCGCTCGGTCGACAGCGAGCGGATGCTCTCGGGGATCTGGCCCGAGGGCTGCCCGCCGCTGTAGATCAAGGTGGCGCCGGTGAGCACGAACGCCATCCCGAGCGTCGCCACCAGCGCAGGCACCCGGATCCAGGCGATCAGCATCCCGTTGATCGCCCCGATCCCCGCCCCGATCAGCAGGCAGATGAGGGCCACCAGCGCGCCGGGCAGGCCCGCAGTGAACCCGCCGGCCGCGACCACGTTGACGAACGCGACCACGCCGCCGACTGAGAGGTCGAAGCCGCGGCCGATGATCACGATCGTCTGACCGAGCGCGAGCATGCCGAGCGGCGCCGCCTGGCGCAGCAGCACGGGCATCTGGCCCCAGGAGACCGTGCCCGAGGAGAAGAGCAGCCCCGCGAGCAGCGTCAGGGCGAGCGCGATCCAGACGGCCGCGTAGCGCATCTCGATGCGCGGGCGGCGCGAGGCGCGCACCGAAGCGGTCGTCGCCGCCGTGCTCATGCGGCCACCTCCAGCATCCGGCGCGCCCGCCGCTCGATGCCGGCCCCGTCCATGCCGTAGTGCTGGTAGAGGTTGTACGGCGGGCCGATCAGCGCGTACTCGTCGGGCGGCATGCCGATCCGCTCGATCTGCACCGGCCCCAGCCCGGCCTCGCCGATCGCCTCGACGCAGAGAGAGGCGATGCCCCCCTGGACGTTGTGCTCCTCGGCGACGAGCAGCCGCTTCGAGCGACCGACGTACTCGACGACGGTCTCGCCGTCGAAGGGCCGGAAGGTGTGGGCGTCCAGCACGGCCGCCTCGATCCCGTCCGCCGCCAGCGCCTCCGCGGCCTGCAGGGCGGCGTGCACGGTGATCCCGTTAGCCACGATGGTGAGGTCGTCGCCCTCGCGCAGGCGGGCGACCCTCCCGACCTCGAAGCGGGGGTCGTCGGGCTCGTAGACGTCCGGGTCGCGTCCGCGACCAAGGCGGAAGTAGATCGGCCCGGGCTCGTCCACGGTCGCGCGCAGGGCCTTGGCCGCGGAGGCGGCGTCGCAGGGGCCGATCGCCTTGAGCCCCGCGATCGACCGCATGATCGAGATGTCCTCCGTCGCGTGGTGCGAGGTGCCGTAGTAGCCCAGCGAGATCCCCGCGTGGTGCGCGAGCACCCGCACCGGCAGCCCGGGATACGCGAGGTCGGTGCGGATCTGCTCGGCGCAGAGCAGGCCGATGAACGACGCGAAGGTGGAGACGTACGGCACGTAGCCGAACGTGGCCATGCCCGCCGCCATCGTCACCATGTTCTGCTCGGCGATGCCGACGTTGATGAAGCGGTCCGGATGCCGCTCCGCGAAGTCGGAGGTGCGGTTCGAGTACATGAGGTCCGCGGTGAGCACGACGATGCGCTCGTCCTCCTCCGCGAGATCCGCGAGCACCTGGCCCGCGACCAGCGACTTCGCGAGCTTGGCCGAGGTCGCCAGATCCCAGCTGCGGGGATCGCTCGGGATGGGCGCGGTGTAGGTCATCGAGCCTCGATCTCCTTGAGGGTCGCTTCGGCGTCCGGGGGGGCCAGGTAGCCCAGGTGCCAGGTGCGGGCGCGCTCCATGTAGGCGACGCCCTTCCCCTTGACCGTGCGGGCGACCACGCAGTGCGGACGGTCGCCGCCGGCCTGGCCAACCGCGGTCAGGGTCTCGATCACGGCGCGCGGGTCGTGGCCGTCGATCTCGCTCACCCGCCAACCGCAGGCGCGGAACTTCTCGCCGATCGGCTCCACCGCCATCACCTCCTCGGTGTCGCCGTCGAGCCCCATCGTGTTGCGGTCGACGATCGCGATCAGGTTGCCCAGGCCGAAGTGCCCGGCCGCCTGCGCGGCCTCCCAGATCTGCCCCTCGTTGAGCTCCTGGTCGCCGAGCAGGGCCCAGATCCGCACCTCGTCGTAGCCGCGCATCCGTGCCGCCTTGGCCATGCCGACCGTGATTGAGAGGCCGTGCCCGAGCGAGCCGGAGGAGAAGTCGATGCCCGGCACGCGGCGCATGTCCGGGTGGTCGCCGAGCGGGTTGCCGACCCGCGTGTAGCCGTCGAGCACCTCGCGATCCAGGTAACCCCGTTCTGCCAGCAACGGGTAGACGCCGACCGCGACGTGCCCCTTGGAGAGCACGAGCCGGTCCCGCTGCGGCCACTCGGGATCGTCGGAGAGGCGCATCACGCCGCTGTAGAGCGCCGCGAGGATCTCGGCGCAGGAGTACACCGACGAGTAGTGACCGCTCTTGGCGATCCCGATCAGGCGGACGGTCTCCTTCCTGATCAGGCGCGCGCGCTCGACGACCTCGCGGACCTTCTCCTCGGGGACGGTCACCTGCGGGTAGGCCTCCCGCGCAGCGCCCTCTGCTCGCCGCTCAGTGGAGGACATAGCCCCCGCTCACGTTGATCGTGGCGCCGGAGATGTAGCTCGCGGCGTCCGAGGACAGGAACACTGCGGTAGCGGCGACCTCCTCCGGGCGTCCGAAGCGCCGCAGCGGGATCGCCTCCTCGAGCCGGCGCCGGGTCTCCGCGTCCAGCGCCGTCGACATCATCGGGCTCTCGATGATCCCCGGCGCGATCGCGTTCACGGTCACGCCCCGGGGGCCGTAGGCTCGGGCGAGCGCCCGGGCCATCGTCACGATCGCGCCCTTCGAGGAGGCGTAGGCGACGCGCTCCGGCAGCCCGCCGTACTGCCAGGCGCCCGAGGCGAACAGCAGGATCCTGCCTCCGCCCGCCCGCGCCATGTGCCGGCCGGCCGCGCGCGCGATGAAGAAGCTCGCCTTGACGTTGATGTCGTAGGTGCGGTCCCACGCCTCCTCGCTCACCTCGTCGAGCGGCTCGGCGATGAGGACGCCGGCGGCGTGCACGAGCACATCGGGCTCTGCCTCGGCGACCGCCCGCTCGCAGAAACGCAGCGAGGTCACGTCGCCCACGAGCACGCCGTGCGGCCCGCCGGGAAGCTCGCGCGCCTGCTCCTCGATGGCGGGATCGCGGTCGAGCAGCCAGAGGGACGCGCCCGCGTCGGCGAGCGCGCGGGCGGTGACCCGGCCGATCGCGCCCGCGGCGCCCGTGCACAGCGCCCTCTTGCCTTCCAGCGCGCCGCTCATGCGCCCCCCGTTCCGGCCGACGTCGTCACCAGCTCGAGCAGGTCGGTCGGCGCCGCGATCACGTGGTGGGCCCCCGCCGCCCGCAGGGCCTCGTCGCCGTAGTACCCGTACGCCGCGCCGATCGCGATCGTGCCGGCCGCCAGGGCGGCCTCGACGTCGTGCGGTCCGTCACCCACGTAGGCGACGCCCTCCGGGCCTATGCCTGCGGCGCGCAGGCCCGCGAGGATCGGCGCCGGATGGGGCTTGCGCTCGGCGGTGTCCTCGGCGCCGATCAGGCAGATCATCTCGTCGACGACGTCGCCGACGAGACGACGCAGGTCGTCGGTCGCGCGGCCCCGGCCCTTGTTGGTGACGACCCCCCACGGCACGCCGAGCTCGGCCAGCCTCAAGATCGTCTCCCGCGCACCCTCGTAGACGACCGCGTACTTGTAGCCCTCTTCGCGGTAGAAGCGGTCGTACTCCAGGGCCCCCTGCTCGGCGAGCTCGGCGTGGCCGAAGTGCTCGAACGCCTCGGGGATGCGCATGGCGAGCAGCTCGCCGGCGTCGTAGCCGACCTCGTCGATGTCGATGCCCGCCACCTCGCGGAACGTGTGGCGGTGCGAGTTGAGGATCGCCTCGCGCGAGTCGAGCAACGTGCCGTCGAGGTCGAACAGCAGCGTCGTCGGGGCCGCAGCGTGTCTGGAGTTCTCGCTCATCTCGGTCATGCCTTGGGCGTGAAGGCGAAGAACTCCGCCGGGTTGTCGATGAAGATCAGCTTGCGGGCCTCGGGGTCGAGCATCTCGGTCGCCTTGTTGAGTACCCCCGCGAAACCGGGCGAGCCGCCGTAGGCGGGCTGGTAGCTGCCGCGGCCGAGATCGCCGGCGATCAGGATCCGCGTGTAGCCGGCGTCAAGCAGCCGGTTGATGGTCTCGACGCGCAGCTCGTCCGGGTAGTACTTCGCCTTGGTGAAGTGGTCGTAGCCGAGCCAGGCGCCGCGCTCGGCGAGCGAGCGGTGGTACTCGAAATCGATCGCCCGGTCCAGGTGGCCGAGCAGCACGCGGTCCGGGCTCACGCCGGACGCCTCGAGCATGTCGAGCTGCTCGTGGCCGAGGCGACCCGCCTGCAGGTGGTTCGAGACCGGCGCGCCCGTCGCCAGATGGGCCTGGGCGACCGCCTCGAACACGCGCCGCTCGATGTCCAGGACCTCGTCCTCCTTGCAGGTGCCCGCCTTGAGGACGCCTGCCCGGGCCCCCTCGCCGCCCGGGATGCCCTCGGTGATGTCCCGGACCATCGGCGCCGCCAGCTCGTCGACCGTGCTCTTTTCGACCTCCGGCGGGTAGGTCGTCCCCTTCTGCAGGCCGGTGACCTGGATCACGTGTACGCCCGAGGCGCGCGCCGCCGCCACAACGCCGGCGATGTCGCGGCCGTAGTCGGGCGTCGTCATCTCCACGAGGGCGTTGCCGCCCGCGGCCTTGAAGTCGTTGAGCTCGGAGGTTGCGCCCTCGACCGTGCCGAAGCTCAGATCGGGATCGTCGAAGCTCGGCGGAGCCTGGGTCAGCAGGTGCTCGTGGCAGAGCGTCACCCCCAACTCCCCCGGCGCTATGTCTCCAAGCACCGTCCGAACAACCCGGGTCATGCCGGCAGCCTCCTTCCTGCCTCGCCTGCTTCTTCCACGCGGCGCCGCTGCTCGGAGAGGGCGCGCGTCGCGTCCCGCGTCTGGACGTAGAGGCGGTACGCGTCCTCGAGCTGATCCCGCCGCCCCTCGTCGGGCTCGTAGGTGGTCTGCGGCCGGCACCAGCGCGCCGCGACCGCGTCCAGGTCCGGCGCCATCCCCGTGGCCACGGCGGCCAGCATCGCCACGCCCGCGGCCCCCGCCTCGGTGATCGCGAGCACCTCCGTCGGGCTGCCGGTAAGGTCGGCGATCATCTGGCACAGCAGCGGGCTCGAGGCCCCGCCGCCCGTCACCCGGATGCGCTCGGGGAGCCGGTCGACCGGCATCGCCTCGTAGCAGTCGCGGATCGCGAACGCGAGGCCTTCGAACGTCGCCCGCACGAGCTGGCCGCGCGTCGTCTGGGCCGAGACGCCGTAGATCGTGCCCCGCGCGAGCGGGTCGAAGAAGGGAGCGAGCACGCCGCCCTCGTTGAGGTACGGGATCATCACCACGCCGCCCGAGCCGGGCGGGGTCTCCTCCACCAGCCGCTGGATCTCGTCGAAGCGGAAGCTCTGGCCGTCGAACAGGTCGGGGCAGACCGTGCGCAGGATCCAGTCGATCGACATCGTGCCGGCCGTGTTCGGCAGCACGCGGATGCGGTTGAGGTTGGGCAGGGTCCAGAGGAACCCGAGGCCGAACGGCTCGCGCTCGACCGACTCGACCGCGACCTCGTTCAAACAGCTGGTCCCGAGCACGGTCACCGCCTGGCCCTCGTGCAGCACGCCCGCCCCGGTCGCGTTCGCGGGCCCGTCGGCGAGCCCGGTGACCACGGGCGTGCCCGCCGGCAGGCCGGTCTCCCGGGCCGCCTCCTCGGTCACCTGGCCGGCGATCTCGCCGGATCCCATGATCGGCGGGAAGAGGTGGCGGACCGGGCCCAGCCCGCAGAGCTCGAACAGCTCCTCGGAGTAGCCGGACGTCTCGGCGTCGCCAGGGATCCAGGAGACGTCGGATGGGTCCGTCGCGATCGAGCCGGTGAGCCGGTAGCGGATGAAGTCCTTGCCGATCAGCACGTGCGCCGCGCGGTCGAGGACGTCGGGCTCCTCGTTCAGCAGGTGGCGCATCACCATCACGGTCACGCCCGGCATCGGAGCGTTGCCGGACAACTCGAAGAAGCGGTCGAGCCCGTCGCGGCCGAGCGCGGCCTGCTCGCGGTGCGCGCGGCCGTCGGACCAGCAGATCGCGTTGCGGACCGGCGCGCCGTTCTCGTCGATCAGCCAGGCGCCGCCCATGTGTGCCGTGACCCCGACGCCCCGCACGACGTAGCCCTCGGGCAGCGCCGCCAACGCCTCGCGAACCGCCTCGCAGGTGAGGCTCCACGAGCGGCCCGGGTCCTCCTCGTGCCAGCCGGGGTGCGGGTGCAGCGAGTCGATGCGCCGCCGACCGATCGCGAGTTGGCGGCCGTCGGGGGCGAACGCCACGGCCTTGACGACGCTCGTGCCCTTGTCAATGCCGAGAACGCAGTCGCCTTCAGCCATCCGTTCCATTCCTCCCGATGCGTTCCGCACTGCGGTACGCTGTTACGCAGCGCGGAACGTAGCATACCTCGCGTCGCCGCGGAATGGGAGAGAGGCAGGCGCTAGAAACCGCAGCGATGGACCACAGCGAAGGGACCCGGGCACCGGCCGACGACCGCCAGGTCGTCACCTCCGTGCTGCGCGCGCTGCAGCTCCTGGAGTGCTTCTCCCACGAGCAGCCCGAGCTCAGCCTGGCCGAGTTCTCGCGGCTGTCGGGGCTGAGCAAGACCACGGTGCACCGCCTCTTGGCAACCCTCGAGCACGCGGGCTGGATCGAGCGCCTTCCGGGCGGCGAGTACCGGCTCACCTTGAAGGCGTTCGAGATCGGGACGGTCGTCACCGACGCGATCGACCTGCGCGCCGAGGCCGCGCCGGCGCTCGCCGAGCTCGTGGCCGAGTTCGGCGAGACCGCGTTCCTCTCGATCGTCGACGGAGGCCGCTGCGTCTGCCTCGAGCGCCTGGACGGCAACCAGCCCATCAAGATCCTGGCGTTGGACGTGGGCAAGTCACTGCCGCTCTCGGTGGGCGGCGCCCCGATGGCCCTGCTCGCGTTCAACGAGGAGACGCTCCTGCCGAAGGTGCTCGCCTCCGGCCTGCCGCGGCTGACCGAGCGCAGCGTGACCAGCGAGGCCGAGCTGCGCGAACGCCTCGCCGAGATCCGCCGCCAGGGGTACGCGATGAGCGAGGAGGACGTGACCGAGGGGATCTGCGCGATCGGCGTGCCGATCCTGGACGGCGAGGGCAAGGCCGTGGCCGCGATCAGCCTCGCGGGCCTCGCCGAGCGCTTCAAGAGCCCCCGTCGCGAGCGGATGGCCCAGCGCGCGATCGAGGTGTGCGACCGCGTCTCGCAGCGGATCAAGTACATGGAAACCCCAGAACGCCCGGAGGCCCTGAACCGATGAGACCCCTGTTCGCCGGAACGGTCCAGACCCACTGGGGCGGCTACGACCCGAAGCCGCCCACCGGCCCGGAAGCCCACGAGGCGCTCCAGAAGTGCCTCGCCGAGGCGGAGCTCGCCGAGCGGTCCGGGTTCGACGGCGTGCTCGTCGCCGAGCGCCACGCCCGCAGCGAGTGCGTGGGCCCGGACCCGGTCGGCCTGCTCGGCGCGATCGCCGCGCGCACCGAGCGCATCTTCCTCGGCAGCTACGTGCAGCTGCTCTCCCTGCACCACCCGATCGACGTAGCCGAGTCCTGGGCCCAGCTCGACTGCCTCTCGGGCGGACGCGCCGTCGCCGGCGTCGGCATCGGCTACAACGACCGCTACTTCGACCTCTTCGGCGTGCCCCGCAAGGAGCGGCGCCGGCGGTTCGACCGCGCGCTCGAGATCATCCGGGCGGCCTGGGCCGGGGAGGAGCTCGAGACCGAATGGGAGGGCCGGCCCGTGCGCGGCGAGGTCCACCCCCGCCCCCACGGCCGGATCCCGATCTGGATGGGATCGCAGTTCCCCAAGACGATCGCGCACGCCGGCGCGGTCGCCGACGGCTGGGCGATCGCCTTCCCCTTCGACCGCGCCCGCTGGGACGAGATGCGCGCGATCTACGAGGCGTCCGCGCGCGAGAACGGCCGCGCGCGGGTGATCGCCCTGTCCCGCCATTGCTGGGTCGCCGACTCCCGCGAGGAGGCGGTGAGCTTCTACGCCCCGCTCTGGCTCGAGGAGCTCTCGTACTACTGGCACCGCGGTCAGGTGACTCACGCCGACTTCACCTCCGAGGCGGACCTGACCCCCGAAAACGCAGCGAAGAACTTGATCCTCGGCACCCCCGAGCAGTGCGCCGAGCAGATCGTCGAGCTCGTGCGCGACTGGGGCGTTGACGTCCTCAAGATCGCGTACCGCACGCCGCTCGGGCCCTCGGCCGAGGAGGTCGCGCAGAACATCGAGCGCATCGGCACCGAGGTACTGCCCCTCGTCCGTCGCGAGCTGGGCCTGCCCGCCGAGCCGACGCCCGCGCCGGCGCAGGTGCTCCGCGACGAGGTGGCGGCGGCGGAGAGCACGAGGTCGGCTGCGTGAAGGCCCTGCGCAAGCTCGCCCCCGGGCCCGGAAACCTGGCGCTGGCCGAGGTCGAGGCGCCCGCCCCAGGCCCAGGCGAGGCCGTGCTCGAGGTCCGCGCCGCCGGCATCTGTGGCACCGACCTGCACATCCGGGCCGGCGAGTACCCCACCGAGACGCCGGTCACGATCGGGCACGAGGTGACCGGGATCGTGTCCGCGGTCGGCGAGGGCGTGGACCCCGGGCTCCTCGGCCGCCGCGTGGTCAGCGAGACCTACTTCTCCACCTGCGGCACCTGCCGCGAGTGCAGGGCCGGGCTGCCCAACCTCTGCCGCTCCCGCCGCTCGATCGGAACCCACGTGGACGGCGCCTTCGCCGAGCTGCTGCGCGTGCCCGCCGCCAACCTGCGGCCGCTGCCCGGGCACGTGAGCCTCGAGGAGGGCGCGCTCACCGAGCCGCTTGCCTGCATCTGCCACTCGCTCGGCTCCGCCCGGGGCGTCGCCCCCGGCAGCCGCGCGATGGTCACGGGCCCGGGCAGCATCGGGCTGCTCGCGGCGCAGTATCTGCGCGCGGCCGGGATGCGGGTCGAGCTGTTCGGCCTTGAGCGCGACCGCGCGCGACTCGCGGTCGCCGAGGAGCTCGGGATCCCGACCGCCACCGACCTCCCCGAGGAGGAGGCGTTCGACGTCGCGGTCGAGTGCTCCGGCGCCGCGGGCGGGCTCGCGTCCTGCCTCGCCGGCGTGCGCCGCGCGGGCAGCCTCGTGGTGATCGGGCTCGCGGGCAAGCCGGTCGAGGTCGAGTTCGACCGGATCGCGCTCAAGCAGCTCACCGTGACGAGCTCGCTCGCCACCGTCCCCTGGGCCTGGGACCAGGCGCTCGAGTTGATCGCATCGGGCGCGATCGCGCTCGAGCCGCTGATCACCGAGGTGGTCGGGCTGGCCGACTGGGAGCGCGCCTTCGACGCCGCCGCCGCGGCCGAGGGCGTCAAGTACCTGTTCGACCCGAGCCGCGGCTAGGCGGGCGGCGTTCATCCTCCACCCTCCTCCGCCTCCGAGTCCCGGCGCCAGTGCGGGCCGCTCCAGAGCCGCCGCGTGGCCGCCGCCGCCTCGCGGTAGCGGTCCATGAGGCCGGGCGTGGCCGGACCCGGCTCGAACACGCGCTCCGCCTCGATCGCCTCGGCCGCCGCGACCAGCCCGTCGTCCCCGCCGGTGAGGCCCGCCGCCCAGGCGGCGACGAGCGCCGCGCCCCGGCAGCCGAACTCCTCGCCGTCCAGGCGGGCGACCGGCGCGCCCGTGAGCGCGGCGATCTGCTCCAAGAGCAGGTCCGAGCGGGCGGCGCCGCCGACCGTGACGATCTGCTCCGGCTGGGTGGCCATCGCCGAGTAGCAGTCGGCGATCGCGCAGGCGAGGCCCTCGACGGCAGCGCGGGCGATCTCCCGGGGTCCGTGTCCGGCCCTGAGCCCGATGAAGCAGCCGTGTGCGTTCGGCTCGACGAACGGTGAGACCACCCCCGCCGGCGAGAGGTACGGGAGCATCGTGACGCCGTCGGCGCCGGGCTCCGCCTCGGCGGCGAGCTCCATCATCCGGCCCACGTCGCCCTCGCAGACCAGGCCGGCGGCGAAGTCGAGCGTCATCGAGCCCGAGGTGTTCACCATCGTGCGCATCCAGCGCCCCAGGGGTGCGGCGGCGGTGATCCCCACCCCGTGTGGGGCGAGCTCGCAGGTGTCGATGACCAGGGTCGAGAAGGAGGAGGTGCCGAGGTTCGTGACCGCCCGGCCCGGGCGGATCACGCCGCCCCCCACCGTGGCGGCGACGATGTCGGTCAGCCCCAGCGCGATCGGCAGGCCTTCGGGCAGGCCCAGCTGCTCCGCGGCCTCCGCCCGCAAGCCAGCGGTGTGCGCGGGCTCAGCCAGGGCTGGCAAGAGCCGCTCCGCGTCCTCGGCCACCCCGCAGACCTCCGCGAGCTCGCGGCTCCAGCGGCGAGCCTTGATGTCGAAGGGCACGTAGGAGGCGTCGGTCTCGTCCTGGAAGACCTCCCCGGTCATGCGGAGGCGCAGCCAGTCCTTGAGGCAGAGCACGGCGCTCGCGCGGTCGAGCGAGTCGGGGTCGTGCTCGCGCAGCCAGCGCAGGAGCGGCAGCGTGTACCCGGGGTAGGGCACGTTGCCGGAGATCTCGAAGATCCGCTCGACCGTGCCATCGGCGACCCACTCCTGGACGACGTCGACCGCCCGTCCGTCGTTCCAGAGGATCGGCCGGCGGGTAAGCTCACCCCCCGCGTCGACCAGCCAGGCGCCGCAGGCGGTGCCGCTGATGCCCAGGGCGGAGGGCTCGCCGGGGGCCTGGGCGGCGGCTCCCTGGCAGACCTCGCGCACCGCCTCCCATAGCGCCTCGGCCTCGAGCTCGAACTGCCCCGGCGCCGGCATCACGCGCGGGGTCGGCGCCTGGGCGACCGCGACCGGGGCCACCGGCTCGTCCAGGTCGAAGAAGGCGGCCTTGATCGTGGTGGTGCCGACGTCGAGCCCGAGTACGAGCGTCACAGGATCCCTCCCGCCTCCACGATCCGCCGGCGCAGCTCGGCGACGTCGAGGTCGGCCGCCGTGCTGCCCGTCTCCTTCGCCAGCGCCGCCGCCCGGCCCGCCGCCTCGCCGGTCGCGAACGCCTGCGCCGCGTTGCGCAGCGAGGCCTGCGCGGCGTGGGAGGCGGAGATGCAGCGGCCCGCGACCCAGAGGCTGTCGAGGCCCCGGGGGACGAGGCTTCCGTAGGGGATCGAGTAGATCCCGTCGCCGCCGACGTGCTGCCAGCGAGTGTCGGTGCTGTTCGCCTTGTGGTCCTCGATCGGCGCCGCGCAGAGCGCGATCCCCTGATCGTCCCGGCGCCCCTCCAGGACGTCGGACTCCACCACCTTGGCGAGCCCGACGATGCGACGGGTCTCGCGGATCCCGATCTGGTGGCTCATCCAGATGATGTAGGCGTTCTCGCAGCCGGGCAGGCGATCCCGGAAGAACCGCAGGTACTCGTAGGCCTGCTTGCGGCCCTCGATCTCGGCGCGGGTGAGCGCCGCGGGGTCGGTCGCGTCGATCCCCGAGACGCGCACGATGTTGGCCTGCAGCACGCCCGGATGGGGGGTGCGGTGCAGCGAGCCCTCGTGGCGGGGCAGGCGGTAGGCGCCGGAGCGATCGGCCTCGGCGATCATCGCCGAGCGCTCGGCGTGCGACACCGACATCGCGGTCTCGACGTCGACGCCGGCCATGAAGAAGATCGTGGTCAGGCCCTGCGCCAGGCCCTCCTCGTAGGCGTTGGTGAACTCCGCGCCCGCGTGGCCCGCGGCGGTGGCGTCGCCGGTCGCGTCGATCAGGTACCGGGCGGTTACCTGCCGAGTGCCGGAGGTCGCCCCGGCGAGCTCCACCAGCCAGCCCTCCTCCAGGGGCTCCACGCCGATCACGATCGAGTGGTAGTGGAGCTGGACGTCCGCCTCGAGCGCGAGCTCGTCGAGCTGGAGCTTGAGCAGCTCGGTGTCGTAGGTGACGCCCGGGCCCGCCCCGTAGGTGTTCATGCGGCGGAAGGCGCCCGCGGCGAGGACCCGCTCCACGATCTCGAGCCCGATCCCGCCGACGACCGGCCTCGCCTCCTCGCCCGGCGTCCAAAAACCATAGAAGGTGTCGACCCCGACCGCGGTGCGGCTGCCGCCGAGGAAGCCGTGCCACTCGACGAGCCCGGTCCGCAGCCCGCTGCGGGCGCCCGCGATCGCCGCGGCGATCCCGGCGGGCCCTCCGCCGCAGACGAGCAGATCGAGGTCATAGCGCACCGCCATCAGAACTCCGGCACCCTCTTCTGCGCGACCACGTCCGCAGCGATCCGTGCCGCCTCGGCCGGGTCGATCACCTCGTCGAGCAGGGCCTTCGCCGGCGAGTCGGAATCGGCCAGCGTGACCAGCACCGCATGCGAGAGCTCCTCCGACTGCTCGGGGTCCGGCCGCGAGGTCTCGTGGATCGCAAGCCCGGAGGCGATCTCGATCGGGCTTGCGCTGGTGCGATGCCAGACCGCGGCGTCCACCTCCCCGCGCAGCACGGCGCTGGGGATCTGCGGGTACGCGCACTGGATCAGCTCGGCATCGGGGAACTCCGCCTTGGTCCGCGCCTCGTGGTCGTGCGAGAGCCGGTCGACCGCGACGCGACCATGGGGATCGGGCTCCTCCCCCGCGCGCGTGACCACGCAGACGGAGTTGCGCGTGTAGTACGTCGCGGGGCCGAGGTCGAGCAGCGCGAAGCGCTCCGGGTCCAGCGTCTGCGCGAACGCCAGCGAGCAGGCGATGAAGTCCGCCGCGCCCGAGGTCAAAAACTCCAGGCGCGAGCGGCTGCCCAGCCGGAACGCGAGCGAGAGGGGGACCTCCGCCTGACGGAAGGCGGCCGAGATCGCCGTCGCGAGACCCGAGAACTCGATGCTGCCGGGCAGCGGCAGGATCCCGATCACCGGCCCGGCCGAGGTCGCACCCCAAAGGCGCCCCAGATCGCGCCTCACCAACACGGTGCCGAGGTGCCCGCGCCGGGAGAGCTCGAGCGCGCCGTCCTCGGTGAGGAGCTTGAGCGCGGCCTGGACGGTGCCGGTGCCGGTGCCCGCCTCGGCCGCGAGCTCCGCGATCGTGGGGATGCGCTCGCCCTCGGGGATCGAGAGCAGTCGCCGCGCCACCAGCGCCGCCGCGAGCGCCTGCCGCCTGGGGATCGTCCCGATCCCAGCCGCCAAGCCCCTCCGCGTGGGTACCCCGTCCATGCCGCTCGCCATCACAATCCGAACATTATTCAGATTACTGTATTTTGAGCAACCATGAATCTCCGGGATCTGACCAGCCGCTCCGTGATCGCCACCATCCGCGCCCCCAGCCCCGAGTCGGCGCTCGACACCTGCGAGGCCCTCCTCGCCGGCGGCATCACGGCGCTCGAGATCACCTTCACGACGCCCGAGGCCGAGAAGGCGATCGCCGAGGCCGTCGCCCGCTACGAGGGCTCGAACGCCCTGGTCGGCGCGGGCACGCTCCGCACGCCGCAGGAGGCCGAGGCGGCGATCGCGGCCGGCGCCCGGTTCCTCGTCAGCCCGGGCCTGGACGCCGAGACGGCGCGCGTGATGGCCGACGCTGAGGCACCGTCAGTGATCGGTGCCCTGACCCCCACCGAGGTCATGCGGGCGGTCAAGGCGGGGGCCGACGCGGTCAAGCTCTTCCCGTCCTCCCTGGGCGGCGTCCCCTACATGAAGGCGCTGCGCGGGCCGCTGCCCGACGTGAGCTTCATCCCGACCGGCGGCATCGGACCGGCCGAGGTCACCGCCTTCCTCGAGGCCGGCGCCGCGGCCGTCGGAGCCGGCGGCGAGCTCTGCCCCTCAAGCGCGATCGTCAGCGGCGACTTCTCCCGCATTACCGAGCTCGCCCGCGCGTTCGTGGCTGCGATCCCGCAGCGCGACGCCGCGTAGCCCGCTCGGACATACGGCCCCTCGCTTTTCTTCCCCGCTCACGGATTGGGTGTTGCCGCTGGCGCCGCCTGTCGGCATCATCCCATCCCGCCATGACCTCGGAGTGCGTCATCTGCTCTGCGCCGTGCCATCCGCAGGCGTACGCCTGCGACCGCTGTCGGAAACTGCTCAGCCGCGTCGAGACGCGGCGAGACGCCGACGGCAAGCCCAAGCGCCCGGATCGCCAGGCGCGGATCCGTGCGCTACAGCGCGCCTGGGATCCCAAAGCTCAGGAGTTCCGTTGCCACTACACCGGAGTCGAGCTGATCACCGATCCGAAACGCTGGCGAGACCATCGGTACTTGAGCTTCGAGCACCAGACACCAGGCGACGAATCCAGCATCGTGGTCGTCTCGGCGTTGATGAACCGCATGAAGACCGACCTCTCCGACACCGAGTTCCGTCGCCTGGTAGTGGCCCTCGCCGCCTCGTTCCAGGGCCAGCCGTTCGACCGGAGCACGTTTCCGGCGGGCAGCTTTGATGGCTCCTAGTCCGACGACGGCACCTGGTTGCACGCCACACCGCCGCACCTAGCGGCACGCGGCAACCCCGCACCGGGCCGATTGCGAGAAGAATCCCGCCCGCACGCAGATGGCTTAAGCAAGCGGGTTTCCCACTGCTTGCGAGTTCGCGCTTCTTCGTCCGTTTGCGAGAGTCGCCCCAGAGTGGACGGGCGTGGGAACCACGAAACTGGCAAATAGAACCGGACCCCGCATTCTTAAGCGGGTTTCGCGACCCTTTGCCTCCCACGGCCGTCCGCGCCTCGCAAGCCCCGGATCGGCACGTTCCTCGCCCCCGGCCTAATGTCGCGCCGTGCCGGAGCAAGCCCCCAAGCTCAACCCAAACCACCCGTTCGAGGACCCAGCCGCCGCTGCCGTCTGGGCCGCGGTCTGCGCGCTGCCCGAGGGCGCACAGCACGAGGTCTGCAAGAAGCTGGTGGAGCGTCTCGCTCTGGTCGAGCAGCGCCCGACCGCCCAAGAGGTCCGCGTGGCTCGCGCGGTCGCTGCCCTGCGCGAGGCCGCAGACATTCTGGGCCACTCCGCCACCGTCGGCCAATACCGCGAGC